>Ga0207756_100029_pt1 | contig 271847 bp, 277 predicted proteins | sample A23M1SouthBayCA_FD_187748 | JGI IMG/M metagenome (GOLD analysis project Ga0207756, IMG submission 187748) | Aerobic enrichment media microbial communities from Eden Landing Ponds, California, USA - A23 M1 (3) (SPAdes) | ecosystem: Environmental > Aquatic > Marine > Unclassified | place... | reverse complement strand
CCCACTCGGGAGTCCGGCGTCGCTCCATAAACGACAAGTCTATCCACTCGATACACTCACTGAGGCGGTCGAATTCTGCCATAGGCACTCAGAACTCGTCCGCCTCATTCTCTAACTTAACGCGACCGCTGTGAGAACGCGAAACCTTTCTGCGTCTGTCCGCCCTTAGTGCCGTTGATGGGCTACGAATCGGTCATCTTCGACAACGACGGCGTGTTGCTGACGCTGACTGACATGGACGCACACTACGTCGGCGCGCGCCGTGCCTTCGAGGAACTCGGCGTAGTTTCGCCGTCGACAGCCCACGTCGAGGCCATGAGTATCGGCGTGACTGTGCCCGAACTCACCGACATCTGTACCCAGTACGACATCGATCCCGAGCGGTTCTTCCGGGCTCGTGACGAGGCGCTGACCGCGGTCCAGCGGTCGCTTATCCGGGCCGGCGAGAAACGGCCCTACGGCGACGTGTCTATGCTCGGCCGACTGGACTGTCCGCTGGGCGTGGTCTCATCGAATCAACGGGACACCGTGGCGTTCGCGTTCGAGCACTTCGACATCGGCCACTACTTCGACAGCGTCTGGGCTCGTGAACCAACCGTGGAGAGCCTCCGCCGGAAGAAACCACGGCCGTACTACATCGAACGGGCGATGGGAGATCTCGGCGTCAGTGACGCCCTGTTTGTCGGCGACAACGAGTCCGATATCAAGGCGGCACACCGGGCCGGAATCGATTCGGCGTTCATCCGGCGACCACACCGGGTCGACACTCAGCTCGACGTGACCCCGGACTACGATGTGTCCGGCCTCGAAGACGTAGTTCGAATCGCCGGTCGGCGCAGCGGGAGCGACTGAGCCGTATCCGAACCCAACGGATACGCAGTCATCGCGTTCTGGTACGTATACTGAAAGCAACCTTTCCCATGGCAAGTGCCGTGAAACGGTATGGAGAAGCCGGTCGGTGGAACGGACGAGAACGAACAAGCGGCACGTGACACACCGGCACAGCAGTCTCCCCCTGTGCTGTTGGAGACTCTCGCCGCGAGAATGCCCGAGCCAGTGGTCGTTACCGCCGCTGACGGGGAGATACGGACCGGGAACGATCACCTCTGTGATCTCCTCGACTCGGACCCAGCGGACGTGTTTGGGAGCTCGATAGCTGAGTTCTTCCCGGGATTGAGTGATGTTGACCTCAGAGCCCACTGCAGTCAGTCAGCCGGAGTCCCGGTAACGTCGTCGTGTTCCGTCGGCGACACGGAGCGGTGGGTGGAAATCGCTTTCGAGCCCCAGCAGTGGGACGACGAGGAGTTGTATCTCGGTATCGTCCACGATATCACGGAGCGCCACGAGCGGACGGAGATGCTCGAGCAGTACGAGCGCATCGTCGAGACCATCGAGGACGGCATCTACACGCTCGACGAGTCGTTCACGATGCAGACGGTCAACAGCGCCGTCGAGTCGATGACCGGCTACGACAAGGACACGTTGGTCGGGTCGAACGCGACGCTGCTGGCGGACGAATCGGTCATCGAGGAGGCCGCGGAGATGTCGCGGCAGTTCATCGAGGGCGAACGTGACGTAGGGACGTTGACAACGGACCTCAGAACGGCTGACGGGGACACGCTCCCGATCGAGACCAAGTTCACGACCTACGACCGCAAAGACGGGAGCTACCGGCAGGTCGGCGTCGTTCGGGACATCTCGGACCGGAAGCGGTTCGAGGAGACGCTCGCGGCGCTGCACGAGTCGACCAGAAAACTGCTTCACACGGAAACCAAGACAGCCGTGGCCGAGCAGATACTAGAGACGGCCGTCGACGTGCTGGAACTCCCCGACGTGGAGATCTACCTGTTCGACCGAAGCGACAACACCCTCCGCAGTGTCGGCGACGCCGAAGCGGACCGAAGCGCGTCGGTCGGGCCGGGCCAGAGCACAGTGTGGGACGTGTTCGTGCAGGACAGCGCCGTCGAGGTCGCCCCCGGCGAGAGCATCGACCTCGGAGCGGGACCGGTCACGGCGGACGCGAAGCGGCTCTGCCTCCCGCTCGAAGACCACGGCGTGTTCTACATCGAACTGGGCGAGCAGCACAGCGACGCCAGGACCCGGGAGATGGTGGACCTGCTCGCCGCCAGCGCGGAAGCCGCGCTCGCGCGCGTCGACCGCGAAACGACGCTCCGCGAACGCGAGGCCGAGCGCCGCGAACAGAACCGGGAACTGCGGCGGCTCAAGCAAGTCAACGCGATCATCCGTCGTATCGATCAGGTGCTCGTCGAAGCGGAGACCACCGAAGAGATCGAGCAAGCGGTGTGTGACCAGTTGGCCGAATCCCAGTGGTTCTCCTTCGCCTGGATCGGTCGACAGGATGCGACGGAACTCGTCCCCAGAGCGTGGGCGGGCGACACCGCCAGCTATCTCGACGCCATCTCGCTGTCGCTGGAACGCGAGGGCGGACCGCCGGCCGTCCAGACTGCACAGTCCGAAGCGATGACTATCGTCCCGTCAGTGGCTGATAACCTCCGGGGCGACCACTGGCGGACGGAAGCACTCTCCCGTGAGTTTCAGTCGGCACTCAGCATCCCGCTCGAATACGACGACTTCGTCTACGGCGTCCTGACGGTGTACGCCGAGCAGGAAGACGGGTTCGACGAGATGCTTCAGGAGGTGTTCGCCGAGCTCGGTGAGACCATCGCGAACGCGATACGGGAAGTCGAATCCCGACAGCGACGGGCCGGCGACGGCACTGTCGAACTCGAACTATCACTGTCAGCCCCGCAGTCGTTCCTGACCCACCTCTCGGACCGAGTCGGTGTCCCGGTTGTCTGTGAGGGGGCCGTACAGCGGAGCGACGGTACGATCCGTCTCTTCCTCGCTATCTCGGACTGTGACCCGGCTGTCGTCGAGGAGCAGGTGCTGTCGATGGCTCGTGTCGACACCGCACGGGCAATCTCGACCGACCAGTTGGACGGGCTCTACGAGGTTGTCGTGACGGGCCAGACCGTCGCGGAGACGCTACTGGAACGGGGCGGGCGGTTGAAATCGATTCGAACGTCGACAGGCGGACTCACCGTGACAGTCGTCGTCTCGGGTGAGACTGATGTCCGGCAGTTCGTCGAACAACTCGGCGAGCGCTACGCGAACGTCAAGCTGATCGCGCGCCGTGACGGTACGCGGTCCGACGGTCAGCGGGATAATACAGTCCGGTCGGCACTGGAGGAGCAACTCACCGATAGACAGCTCGAAGTACTCCAGACGGCGTATCTGAGTGGCTTTTTCGACTGGCCCCGGGAGACGACTGGCCAGGAAATCGCGTCCAGCCTGGACGTGTCACAGCCAACGGTCAACCGGCACCTCCGCGTCAGCGAGCGAAAGCTGCTCGAACTCGTGTTCGGCGATAGCTGATCGGCTGTAATTCTACAGAGAGTGTCGCCACCCGGCGGTGGCGAATATCTTGCAATAGTTACAATCAACAGCATGAGTCGTCGCTATACTGTTAGTGGCCCATCCGACGGGCTGTATCTGTATAGCCACAATCACCTTTTCAATCACCCGTCAAGGGACAAACAGCGACGAACAATGTCCCAGGCAAAACTGGTCTACAGACCAACCCCCAACGAACCGCTGAGCGAAACCATCGTACACGCCGTGGCCGACACACTGGGTGTCGACCCTGTCGACCTCGACGACCGAATCAGTGATTGTATCGACCCTGATGCGCTGGACCGACTGTTCCGTCCCGATACGGACGGCAAGGATCCTGACGGGCTAGTCGTGTTCAGTATGGCCGGCTGTCGTATCGAAGTCGAGGGGAACCGTTCGGTGCTGGTGACACCGTCCCGTGACGTCTCGGTGGCAACTGGGCTCGAAGCGTAATTCGGCTCCGTGTGCGGCTGTTCTGCTAACACTGTCTGACCTTATTTAGAAGGGTCACTGCCGATTGTGGGGGGGTTATTGTTACCTTATTTTCCTCTCTCGTTTAGGTATCGGTCGTAAATTTCAGTAAGTAGATGTTTATTTTCCGGTAGCACAGGAAAAACTGGTACGTAAACTGGAGTAAAGAGATCCAAGTAATTTGTTAATAGTATATTACTAGCATCCCACGCGTCAGTACCACTATAAGCGCAACTTCGCCTCTCGATTGTATGGACCGCGGACAACAACTGATCGAAACCGGCTCGCAGGGCACGGGCAACGAGGCAGTAATCGTTCAACCGGAGGCAAAACCAATGGGTAAAGTCCAGTTAATCGGACATTATTCGGGAGGTGAGTCCGATGAGTGTTGAGTCACCTGCGGCTGATGCACAGGACCTCCTCGAAGAGGTTCGGACAACCAGCCTCCCGGACCGGGTTGTAGAACTGGCAGACGAGTACGAACGGGTCTGTGGCGAGCGTGACCGGTTCCTCTGGCAGTGGATCTACTCGCTGTTCCCCGAGTTCACGCTTTCCTCTGTCCACCCGGACCACGCCGACCACGTCCGGACACAGAAGACGATACTCACGATGTACGTCACGATTCTGGACGACATCGTCGAGAACGACGGGGACCGGGACACCTTCGAAGAGGCCCGACGACTCGTCCAGGACCCGTCGGCCGTGGACCCGAGCCGTGCGGCGGTAAGCGATGACTTCTTCTCCTTTATTCAGCGTGTGTGGCGGGAGTTCGAGGGAGGACTGACCGACGCCCCACGTGTCGACGAGTTCTACGACGTGTTCACCTACGATATGCGACAGACGCTGAACGCGATGGACTACAGCGCGGTCGTCAACGAGAATCCCCGGATTGCGAACCTCAGCGGGGCCGAAACCTACGGGGCACATAACATGGTAATGTTCCCCTACGCGGCCGTTGACCTCATGTACTCGCCGGAGTTCGAACTCGCCGATTACGGCACGGTCCGGGATCTGATCTGGGACCTGCAGGAGATGGCCCGTATCGGCAACTGGCTCACAACCTGGGAACGAGAAATCAAAGAAGGGGACTACACTGCGGGAATCGTCGTGCTGGCACTTCAGGAAGGGTTTGTCACACCCGAAGAACTGGAAAACCCCAGCGGAAAAGCCGAACTCATCGACAAAATCAAAGCCGAGCAGTTCGAGGCCAGGTTCCGAGACCGGTGGGCTGACATCTACCAATCCGTGCGAAACCGCGAGTTCGACACGGAAAGCGTCGATCTCGACGCGCTGGTGCAGGGCATGGAAACCGTGTTCCAGTACCACGAAGCCAGCCGCGGACACAAGTAACGAAACGACGTTCCGTGGTCCGCGGAGAGGGCCAGACTGATTCTGCGTGCTTGAAACAGGTAGCTGCCGTGCCGTCAGTCGTCGGCGACGAGGGGTTCCTCGTCGTCGGCGACGAGGCGGTCCATCGCGTCGACCATCGCGCGCACGGACGCCCGAGTAATATCTGAGTCACTGGCGGAGACGACGACGTGATCGTCGCCGCGTGACATCTCTATTTCGACGGTCACGAGCGCGTCCGTCCCGCCCGTGATGGCGTCGACGTGGTAATCTTCGAGCGTTGCGTCGGCGGTGTGAGACAGCGCCACCTCGGCGGCGTTCATCGCGGCATCGACCGGGCCGGAGCCGACTGCTGCTTCCTTGCGTTCCTCGCCGTCGACCGCGAGCCGGACGCTCGCCGTCGGCGTATCGGAGCCGGAAACGGCAGTCAAACCGAGCAGTTCGACACGGCGGTCGCGCGCGTCGCCGGTTACCTCGTCGGCGATGGTCAGCAGGTCGGCGTCGGTGACGCGCTTGCCGCGGTCGCCGATCTCCTTGACGCGGCTGACGATGTCCGAGAGTTGGTCATCGGTGACCTCGACGTCGTGCTCGTCGAGGGCAGCCTCGACGCCGGCTCGGCCCGCGTGCTTGCCGAGCGCGAGTCGGCGCTCGCGGCCCACCTTCTCCGGCGGGTACGGCTCGTACATCGAATCGTCCTTGAGCGTGCCGTCGGTGTGGATGCCGGACTCGTGGGTGAAGGCGTTCTCGCCGACGACTGCCTTGTTGGGCGCCAGCGGGATGCCGGTCCGGTTGGCGATGAGCTGGGCGAGATCGTACACCTCGGTGAGGTCCATCGACTCGACGCCGTAGCCGTGGTCGAGCGCGATGGCGACCTCTTCGAGGGCGACGTTGCCGGCGCGCTCGCCGATACCGTTTATCGTCCCGTGAACGAGGTCCGCACCCGCTGCGATGGAGACCAGAGCGTTGGTCACCGCGAGTCCCAGGTCGTCGTGGGTGTGGGTGCTGACCGGACCCAGATCCGAGAGCCGGGAGACGCATTCGAGGGCACGGTCCGGCGTGGCGTGGCCGACGGTGTCGGCCCAGCAGATGCGGTCTGCTCCGGCCTCGACTGCGGCCCCGAGCAGTTCTTCGAGGTAGTCCAAGTCGGCTCGCGAGCCGTCCTCACCGATTACCTCGACCCAGAGCCCGTGATCGGTGGCGTACTCCACCAGTTCGACGGTCGTCTCGACGTTCTCGGCCTTTGAGGTGCCGACCTTCTGCTCGACGTGCTTGTCACTGGCTGGAACGACGAGGTTGATGCCATCGACACCACACTCGAGCGCGAGGTCGATATCGTTCTGGATACCGCGACAGAAGCTGGTGACAGTGCTGTCGAGGTCGAGCCCCGCGACGCGGGAAATCGTCTCGCGCTCGCCGGGGCCGGTACAGGCGCTCCCGGCTTCGATGACATCGATACGCGCTGCATCGAGCGAACGGGCGATATCGGCCTTGTCATCCGGCGTCAGCGACACGCCGGGGGCTTGCTCGCCATCACGCAGCGTCGTGTCGAGAAACTGTACCTCACCGACGTCTGAGAGGGCACGCATAGCTGGGTGCCCCCCGAATAATGTGTTCTGACTCACAGAAGATGCTCCATCACGCGCCACGAATTTCGCGGCCAGCCGCCTCGCGGCGACTTCCTCTATCCTCCGTCGGGTGTTCCGACATAGTGGTGTCTACTCCAACCTTCATGGTCTAAAAGGTGACGGAACCGACTACCACGCCCCGTACGTGTCCCGTTCAGGATTCAAGACGGACCGTATCACCTTCGGAAACACCCGAAGCCGCGCCACCGGGCAACTCGATGACAGTGTCCGCGTTCGCGTAGCCGACCGAGCGCCAGGGCTGGAGGGTTTCGACGGCCTGGACCTCTTCGTCGACGAGCCAGAGCACGTCCAGCGGGAACCGGACGAACAACATGTGAATGAACTGTCTGCTCGCGCGGTCGAAGGGAAAGACGAGCGCGTAGTCGTCGGGAATCGACGACCGGAACATCAGCCCCCGGCCCTGTTCGAGCATCGACTCGGCGTGCTCCACCTCAGTCGCGAGGGGGCGAGCCGCGCCGTCGGGGTCGTGGACGAGCCGCATACCACCGCGGAAGTCGCAGATAGGGAAAAAGTCTTCTGTCGGAACGGAGGGTTTGAGGGGGCACGGGCATCCACTAGGTCGTATGGAAAAGGCTCCCGGGGGTACGTCCGTCGGCGTCGACGACCCGTACGACCACGTCCAGCGGTGTGACTTCGTCACAAGCGAGGGGAAGTGCCGCTGGGCGCGCGAACACGGCCACCACGACCCCGAGTTCGCCAACGCCCGAAGTGCCGACGACTTTCGCTGTCCGGCAGCAATCGCACCCGACATCGCGGACGCGGATGCGGAGGAAGAATGGGACTGGGCCGACTGCCCGCATTTCCGTTCCCGGAACCACGACCGGGAGTGCGTCCGTTGCGGACTCGAAGAGCGGCGGATGGCCCACTCCGAGGACCGACCGCTGCTGGAAGAACACCACCTCTCGTACCGCGAGGGTGGCTCCGAGCTATCACACGACATAACGGTGTTCCTCTGTCGGTGGTGTCACGCGAAGATTCACCAGTCGTGGGCGCGGATCGACGACGACGCGAACCCGGACCCCGAAGCCATCGCACAGCGCGAACAGCGCCGCTCTAAGGAGGAATCGGAGCTGGATTTCGAATCGGCTGCCGACCGCTACGACAATTCGTAGGCGATCTGCTATCAAAATTAATAATTGGTGGCAGACGGATAAGTAGGTACACAGTAACCGACTAGTATAGTGACCCCGCCAGCGCTCACGAAACAGTCGCTGGGGACGGGATATGTCGTCGCGACCGGCGTCGTGATTACCGGCGCATTGCTCGCCCACGGCATGGCTACCGTCCAGCCGTCCCTGATTGACCTGGTCATCCTCGGCGTGGGGTTGACACCGGCGCTAGCCCTGGTAGCGGCGAACTACTGGCTCCCAGTGAGTGGGCTGTCCGGCGATCAGATATGGACCGCCGCGGAGTGGTGCGGGCTTGGTATCGCGCTGTTCACGCTCGTCAAAATCGTCGTGTTGCTCGCCCCGGTACCGCAGTCCTCGATGGTCCCATCGATACTCGCAAGCGGGGTCGCCATCGGCGGGTTTGGCGGCATTTTGTTCGGGTGGTTGCTCGAACTCCGGCGGTCCCGACGCCGACTCGCCCAGAGCAACGAGGTGTTGTTTCGGGTGCTCCGGCACGACCTCCGGAACGACCTCAACGTCGCGCTCGGACACCTCGGCGAACTGCAGCGGGAAGCAGCAGAGCGTGGAAGCCCCAAGTCGCGTGCACACGTTGAGCAGTTGAGCGACACCATCGACGATATCATCGGCACTACGGAGAAGGCGAGACAGATAGAGTTCGCCTTCGACGCGGACCGGCGCGCACAGCAGCCGATCGACCTCGTGCCGTGCATCAGGGAACAGGCGAAAAAGATCACGCAGTCGCATCCGGAGACGACTGTCGATCTCGACCTCCCGAACCAGTCGAAGGTGTACGCCGACTGGATGCTCGACATCGTGTTACAGAACGTCATCGAGAACGCGGTCGTCCACTGTGAGGCAACCCCGACACTGTACATCTCCGTCGAGGAACACGGCCGAACCGTGTTCGTTCATATCGGCGATAACTGTCCGTCGATTCCACAGCACGAACGAGATGTCCTCGACAGCGGCGCGGAGACGCAACTGCGCCATTCAAAGGGAGTCGGGCTGTGGCTGACGACGTGGATCGTCGAGAGTTACGGCGGGGCAGTGCACCTCACGACGTCGGACGACGGCAACACCGTGACGCTGGAACTGTGCGGACCGACCGCTCTCGACGAGATTCGCCAAACCCTTCGAGAGTGGCCCTGAAGCCGGACGCGGGGGGAACCGTCGACCGCATCAGGAGATATATACGCCTTCGTAGCCTTCGCGTCAGTAATGACCCGAATCGACGTTATCGACAATCACGGACAGTTCACACATCTGGAGCAGCGCGCGCTCCGGGACATGGGCGTCGACGTCTCGCTCAGGGACAACACGACCCCGCCGGAGGAGATCGACGCCGACGGCATCGTCCTCTCGGGCGGCCCGGACATGGACGATATCGGGAACTGCCCCGCGTACCTCGACCTCGACGTTCCCGTGCTCGGCATCTGTCTGGGGATGCAACTCATCGCCGACGAACTCGGCGGCCGGGTCGGCGGCGGCGAGTACGGTGGCTATGCGGACGTGACGGTCGACATCCTCGACGAGGACGACCCGCTACTGGGCTCGCTGTATCCCGAAACGCGCGTGTGGGCCAGCCACGCCGACGAAGTGAAGGAGGTCCCCCCCGGATTCGAGCGAACCGCGACCTCCGACGTGTGTGGTGTCGAGGCGATGAGCAACACGGATGAGGCGATATACGGCGTCCAGTGGCATCCGGAGGTCGCCCACACCGAAGAGGGCGAGGAAGTGTTCGAAAACTTCCTGTCGGTCTGTGACCAGCAGTCTGTCGCCCGCCAGTGAATGGTAATGTAACTGGTTTTATATCCGCTCGTAGGGAGTGATACATAAATGACGGCGACACAGGGCAATCTCGCCAGCCTTTCGCGGTTTATTTTCCGGGCTCCAACCTGGTACACGAGCCTCGCGTTCGCGCTGGTCATCGCCGCGATGACTGGCATCGTTGCCTTCGACTCACGGTTCATCCTCGACGACGCCTGGCAGGGCGTGTTTCTCATCGGCCTTCCGACCTCAATCGCCAGTGCCGTGACGCCGTGGGTCGACCGGCAGCTGGGTGGGCAGCTAACCCCGAACCGTGCTACCCTGCTTGCGGTCATCTGTGAGCTCATCACAATCGCGATGCTGACCGTCGCCGGCCTTATCGCCATCTTCACCGTTCGCCTCGGACAGAACTTCGTCTTCGACGTGCTGTTGGTCGCGCTGGCCTCGATATTCGCCTTCCGGCTGCTGATACTGATGGCCGTCTCGCGGCACTCGCTGCTGAAAGCGGCGATTCCGGCGAGCGTCCAGACAGTCACTGCTGCAGTGTTACTGGCGATCTACAGCGGGGCGACCGCGTTCATCCTCGAAGACCCGATGCTCCGGGAGTACCTCTCCCGCCCGGAAGAGGTCCCGCCGCAGGTACAGGGATTTCTTCCACAGGATTTCATCATTCTCGCGGTTATCTGCATCATCTACGCGCTGGCAGTCTGGCTGTTCCTGGTCGTCATCGACCAGCCGTGGCGCTCCTCGCTCGGCGTTTCCGCGCTGGATTTCCTCCGTGGCTTCATCGGGCACATCGCCGAGGGCACGCGCGAACTGGAGGAGTTCTTCGAGGAGATCGGCGAAGAAGCCGTCGTCCCGGTCACCGTGTTGTCGGTCCGCCGGCCGGGCGGCGAGGAGAAAGCCCGGTTCGTCCTGCCGATGATTCACCCGGGGCCGATGGGTGAAATCGGCGGCGGCAACCTCCCCAGACGCGTCGCCGAGTCGGCCGACGGCCTGGCCTTTCCGCCACACGCGACCGCCGGCCACGACTTCAACCTCGTCACCGAGCGGGAGGTCGACAAAATCCTGTCGACGGCCGAAACAGCGTATCAGAACCTCGAATACGACGACCAAGCGACGACCGGCCATCGCGTCACCGAGGGCGAGGCCACGCTGACGGGACAGGCGTTTGGCTCCGACGCGCTCGTCGTGAACACGTACGCGCCGGGCTGTGCCGACGACGTGGAGTACGCCGTTGGCCTCTCAGCCATGTCGGAAGCGCGGGTCGACGGGCTGGACGACGTACTCCTGGTCGACGCGCACAACTGCAACGACGGGCTCGAAGGTGATGACCTCGGCCACGTCGTTCCCGGAAGCCAGCGGTCCTTCGACATGCTTCATGGGGCCGGACAGCTCGGACACCTACTCACAGACGCCGAAACCGGGCAACTCCGCTGTGGGGTCGCCTGGGACGAAACCCCCTGGGAACCCGAAGAAGGCGTCGGCCCGCTCGGAATCCGGGTCTGTGTCTTCGAAGTCAACGGCCAGCGGACGGCGTACGTACTCGTCGACGGCAACAACATGGAGCCGGGCCTCCGCCAACGCATCATCGACGCCGCTGAGGATGTGGATCTGATGGAAGTGATGACCAGCGACACGCACATCGTCAACACCGTCGAGGCCGAGAACCAGGTCGGACAGGCGATCCCCGAGAAAGAGATCGTTGCGCTCATCGGAGACCTCGTCGACAGGGCCGTCGCCGACCTCGAACCCGTCGAGGCCGGGATAGCGAGCGAACAGGCGACCGTAACGGTGTTCGGCAACGACCGGACCGAGACGCTGGCATCGACCGCCAACGCGATGGTTTCGATGGGTGGCGCGCTGGCCGGGGCGTTTATTCTCGTCGTAATGACAGTCAGCGTGCTGATCTTCCTGTTGACCTGAAGGGGCGGCCGAACACAGTCCGTCCGGACCCATCGCTGTCGCTCGGCGAGTCGTTCTGTTAGAAGCGCCGAGGAGGAGATTTGAACTCCTGAGTCCGTGAGGACAGTTGCTCTCGAAGCAACCGCCTTGGCCAGGCTAGGCTACCTCGGCTCACTCGATAGTTCCGCTGTTTGCTCTTTAGGGGTTTCGATTTCGGTCTCGACACCCCTTTATTGGATGGGTAACATGACAGGCTATGGACGCTACCGAGGCAAGCGAGGTGTCGAATCAGATCCTCGACGAGATCGGGAGTGCCGTCATCGCCGACCGCGACTTCTTCGAGACGGTACTGCTGGGGGTCGTCGCGAAAGGCCACGTCCTGCTCGAGGACGTTCCCGGCACGGGGAAGACGCTGACCGCCCGCAGTGTTGCGACCGCGCTGGGACTGTCCTTCTCCCGCATCCAGTTCACGCCGGACCTGTTGCCGGCCGATATCACCGGGACACACATCTTCAACGAGGAGTCCCGGAGCTTCGAGTTCACCGAGGGGCCGGTGTTCGCCAACGTCGTGCTGGCCGACGAAATCAACCGCGCGCCGCCAAAGACCCAGTCCGCCCTGCTGGAAGCGATGGAAGAGGGGCAGGTCACCGTCGACGGCGACACGTACGACCTGCCGTCGCCGTTTTTCGTCATCGCGACGCAGAACCCCGTCGACATGGAGGGAACCTTCGAGTTGCCGGAAGCACAGGTCGACCGGTTCCTGGCCAAGACATCGCTCGGCTACCCTGACGACGAGGGGGAGGTCGAACTGCTCCGGCGCCGCGCCGGCCGGACGACACAGAGCCCGACCGTGGAACCGATACTCGACGCGTCGTCAGTCGAAGAACTCCAGGCGGTCCCGGAGACGGTCACCGTCGACGACGACCTGCTGCAGTACATGGCCGATCTCGTCCGGGCAACCAGGGACGACTATCGCGTGGACGTCGGGGTCTCACCCCGCGGGACCCAGCGGCTGTTCGAAGCGACGCGGGCGATGGCGACAATCGCCGGCCGGGAGTACGTTGCTCCGGATGACATCAAACGGGTCGCACAGCCGGTACTGGCCCACAGGCTCGTGTTGACGCCTGATGCGCGCGTCGAGCAGGTCGACAAGGCAACCGTCATCCAGAGCGTGCTCGATGAGGTACCCGTTCCGACCGTCTAACCCCACGTCCAGTGGGCGTCCAGCGCGTACCGGTACAGGCCCGTGATGACGATAGCGCCGCCGTTCCCGATGAGGTATGCGACACCGCCCCAGGTGACAAACGCGTAGAGAAGGCCTAACTGGAGCGGGATGGCCGTCCCGCGGACGAGGTTCGTCTTCCCCATCCCCACCATGTACTCCCTGAGCGTCGAGTGTTGTGAGCGGTGGAACGTCCAGGCGTTGTTGAGCACGTACTGGAACAGAATGGTGATCTCGATGGCGATAGCCGCCCCAATCAGGTAGTTCAGGCCGCCGACGTCGACGAACGACCACAGCAGCGCCGTCTGGACCGACGCCGCGACGACGCCGACGAGGAAAAACCGGACGAGTTGCTGTCGCCGAGCCGGGGTGACGACAGCGGACGCCATACAGCCCTACTGATAACCGAGCGCCTTTAATCGTGCTGTTATCTCGTCGGATGCCTCAGTGTTTCCGGCCCCCGTCCCATCGCTGTCGAGTTCGGCAAGGTGTTCGGTGACGGCGTCAGAGAGCCGGTCGAGGACGGTCGAAGGCGGGTCGGCATCCGTCGAGTCCGAGCACAGATCGACCTGTTCCTCGGGGTCGTTCGTCCGGTCGTACAGTTCCTTGCGACCCGACTCCGTGAACTCGATGTACGTGTATCGCTCGTCGCGTGCGCTGAGGAGGAGTTCCCCGTCCGCACGGCTCCGCGGAATCGGCTGGCTTGTCACGCTCTCACCCCGGACCGCTGTGGAGACGATGGGACCGCGGTCCTCGATATCCGCGCCGTGGATCGCTGGGGCGACGGAAGCCCCGTTCCACTCCTCCGCCGACGTGAGTGACAGCAGATCGCACACTGTCGGCGCGATTGTGTCGAGGCCGACCGGGGTCTCGACCGACTGGCCTTCGCTTTCCGGCGTCGAGACGATGTAGGGAACGTCGATGAGTTCCCGATAGAGCTTGGGGTAGTGAGCGAGATGGCCGTGTTCGAGGAACTCCTCACCGTGGTCGCCGGCGACAACGACGGCCGTATCGTCCCGGTACCCCTCAGCTTCAAGCGTGTCGAGGAGCCGGCCGACACTGGCGTCGACCTGCCGGACCGTCGCCTCGTACAGCGTCCGGAGCGTCTCTAGCGTCCGGTCGTCGACTTCCCAGCCCAGCCCGGTTCGGAGGTGGGAGCTGAGCATCCGGAGGACGCCGAAGTGGTTGTCCGACACCTCTCGGATGTGCCGCGGGGCCGGCACGTATGGGGTGTGCGTGTCCATGTAGTGGACCCACAGGAAGAACGGCCCGTCGGTCGTCTCTATGAACTCGGTGGCGTGGTCTTCGAGGTCACCCATTCGGGACACGTCGGCGAAGGGCCGCTCGTCGGACCCGCCGCTGAGAACGGTCGCGGCGCGCCGGAACGGCGAGGTTCCCAGCTGGACCCACGCCTGAACGGTCGGATGGGCCGCTAGGTACTTGCTGTAGCCGCCGCTGTCGACGAAGGGCTCAAACTCGTCGAACCCGCGGTCGTACCCCCAGTGGTCGGTGAGAAAGCCGTTTGCGGCGTTGAACCCCGCCGTCTCGATACCGGCATCGGACACCTGCTCGGCCAGCGTCGGCGTCGATGCAAGGCCGATGTCCTCGCTTTCCGCAAACACCGGGCGTGACCCGTGAATGCTAGGGAACGAGAACGGCGTCCAGTTCCCCTGTGCAACAGCGTTTTCGAAGACGACGCCCGACTCGGCGAGCGAGTCCATGACGGGGGAGACGCTGTCAGTGCCACCCAGTGCGTCCGCCCGCAGCGAGTCGACCGTGACCAGCACCACGTTGTTCGTTGCTGGGGCTGTCATTGTCGACCCACACTCCACCCTGATCGTAAAGGTACCGACGTATCGCGTCCGCGAACCGGGGGTTGCACCCAGCACGTACCACCGAATTTTCTCATACCCCCTATACCAGACACTGAATACTGAACGTTCCGGATAAATTCAGGCGGCTATAATAGAACCATACTCTGATAGGGTAGAATTAAACACTCTCTTCGACAATGGCCGTCCAGAACATATTCGATGACCGACCCGATTCAGTTTCGGTCCTACGACGACCGGGACGCCGACGCCGTCTGGTGTCTCCACGAGTGGGCCATGCGAGCGACCGGAAACGACCCCAGTGACATCCCCGGAACGTCGGACCTGCAAAACGTCGAGACGCGGTATTTCGACACCGGCGGCGCGTTTCTCGTCGGCGTCGTTTCCGCCGCTGACGACGAACTTCCTGAGACGTTCGACGGGAGTCTGGCCGCAATGGGTGGCTTCCTGCCGAACGAAGTCGGCCACGCGGACGAGCGAACCGTGCCCGGCGCGGCCGAACTCCACCGGATGCGGGTCGCCCCGTCCCGGCAACGGCGCGGCTACGGTCGCAGCCTCCTCCACAAGCTCGAACAACAAGTGGCCGAGCGGGGCTACGATGTCCTGCTTGCGACGACATCGCAGAGCCAGCCCGCCGCGGTCGCGTTCTACCGCGAGGAAGGGTATCAGGAAGTCGGCCGGTCGACGCAGGGGGCGTACGAACTCGTCCACTTCGAAAAACGTCTCTGACCGTATAGCCGGAGGGCGTTCAGTCGCCGCTGTAGGCGTCGTCGGTGTCCTCGCCGAAGGAGGTGTTGAGCCCGCCCGGACTCTCCCGGTCTTGCTCGCGCATGCTCTGTCGCGTGAACTGCGGCTTAGCGCGGACGGCCTTCTTCGTACGGAACGACCACCACAGCGCCAGGGACAGGCCGACAGTTCCGGCGATGCCGACACCGGTGGCCGGCAGCGACGCCTGCGTGTACAGGAACGCTGTCGAGAACAGCGTGCTCGCGAGCAACATCCCGAGGATGAGTCGCTTCGTCATCGTCGCGAGCAGGCCGTCGGAGTCCTCGATGTCGGCCTGTACGCGGAAGTCCTCCCGCTCGACCCTGTCGAGGGCGGACTCCAGTTTCGGCGGGATTCGGACGGCTGACCGGGTCGCATCGGAGACTTCGGTCGCCCGGTCCTCGATGAAGTTCCGGACGCCCTCGGCGAGGTACCCCTCCTCGCGGAGATAGTCGGTGGCGACGCCGATGAAGTCGAAGTCCTCGTCGAGCGTGACACAGACGCCTTCGACGACAGTGGCGACGCGCAACACGAGCGCCAGGTTCGCCGGGAGCCGAAGCGGGAACTCGTAGATGGTATCCTCGACCTGCTGGATGATCTGCTGGACGCGGTACTGCTCGATGTCCTCGCCACGGGCGTCGGCGATGGCCAGTTCCATCACGTCGCCCATCACCTGCCGGTCGGCCTCCGGCGAGAGCGTCCCCATCTCGATGAGGGCGTCGAGGATGGCGTCGATGTCCTGGTCGGCGACGGCGGCGTAGAAGTCGATGATCTTGTCCTGCACGAACGGGTCGACCCGGCCGGACATCCCGAAATCGTAGAAGACAAGCGTCCCGTCGTCCTGGACTGCGAGGTTACCCGGGTGAGGGTCGGCGTGGAACACGCCGTCGTCGATTATCATCTGGAGGTACGCCCGCTGGAGCGTCTCGGCCAGTTCCGTCCGGTCGATACCGCCCGCATCGAGGCTGTCGATGTCGTTGATCTTCGTGCCGGGAACGTACTCCATCGTCAGGACGCGCTGTGTGGAGTGGGACTCCTTGACCTTGGGGATACAGATGCGGTCGTTGTCCCTGAAGTTCTCCCGGATTTCGGTGAGCATGCGGCCCTCCCGCTGGTAGTCCATCTCCTCGCGGATGGTCTTCGAGAACTCGTCGGCCAGCGTCTCCAGCGAGAATGATCGGGAGTCGTCGATGAAATACATCAACAGCGGGAGCGACCAGCGGACGACCCGCAGGTCGGCCTCGACGAGCGTCTCGATACCGGGCCGGCGGATCTTGACGGCGACCTTCTCGCCGTCGACCTCCGCCAGATACACCTGGCCGAGCGACGCGCCGCTTATCGCCTCAGTCTCGAACTCGTCGAAGCGGTCGTCGACGGAGCCCAGTTCGTCCTCGATGACGACTCGTGCCTCGTCCCAGTCCGCCGGTGGCACCCGGTCCTGCAACTTGGAGAACTCCTCGATGTACTCCGGCGGCAGGACGTCCGGACGGGTCGAGAGGATCTGTCCGAGTTTGATGAACGTCGGCCCGAGCGTCAGCAGCGAGTCGAGCAACTGCTGGGCGCGCTTGCGACGCTGTTCGGGCGTGACGCGGCGCGATGAGCCGACCACGAAGAACCGCTTCCGGTCTCGTGCGTACGCGACCAACAGGGGCAGGAAGTGGCGAGCGACGACGAGGAACCGCCAGTACGCGCGAAGGTTCACCGGCTTGCCACCTCTGGGTCAGTCCCCGTCGATCGGGATCGTAGTGCTCGGTGCGGCTGTCGCCTTCGGCAGGCGGAGTTCGAGGACGCCGTTTTCCACGGTCCCCTCCCCGCCCTGACCGGTCGTGTCCGGCGGGAGCGGAAGCTCGGCGTCGAGGAACACGGAGCGGTCCTCGCGGACGAACGTGAACTCCCCGGGCACGTCCTTGGTCCGTTGCCCGTCGATACGAAGACGGCCCCCTTCAACAGTCACGTCGATTGTGTCCGCGGTCACACCCGGCAGATCGAGCACGAGCAGGTATTCGTCCTCGGATTCGAGCACGTCCGCGAACACGGCTTCGGGAAGGTCCCGAAGCGCTTCACGCAGGGCTGGCATACGCCCGTCTAAGTGGTACGCAGTGGTAAACCCGACGGTCTCTGCTACTGCAGGATGACGGAGAGGAGGGCGGCGCTGCCGATCATAAGGGCGACAAGACCGAACACAGTTTCAGCGATAGCGCCGCGAACAATCCGCCGGGCAGTGCCACGCTCGCTGGTGTCGGAGATGACGAATACCGGCGTCCCGTCACCGTCTCCGACGACGGCGTCGACCAGATTGCTCCCCCACGCTGTTGCGGGGCCGCCCATCGCCTGGCCGTACACGTACACGTCTTCACCGACATCCAGCCGGCGCTCGGTGAAGCGCTGCTTGTTCCCCAGGCTGATCTCAGTGACGAGCAGATTCACGGAGCCGTCCTGTGCCTCGACGCCCTCCATCCGCTCGACGTAGTCGGCCAGGCGCTCGGGGAGTTCAGTTCCAGGGGACACCGTCACCGACTGGGACTCGAACCGCACGTCCGCTCCGTCGGGATCTACTCGGACGCGAGCGTTCCCGTCGTCAACGATGAAATCGACGCCGGCCTGTCCCTCATCCAGCGTCTCCCAACTGGAGTGTTTCCCCGACGACCGGTACTCCTCGACCTCGTAGGTGTAGACCAGACACTCGCTGCCGGTGAAGGGGGCCGTGACTGTCCGGGCGTCCTCGTCGGCGATAGCTGTGCCGGTGATTTCGACGGGGCCCGTGTGCCCGTCGAGCGAGCGCACCGGGACCGGATCGTTCCGGAGGATGTGGAACACCGTTCGGAGTTCCCGGCCGCCGCGGACGAGGAGGAAACCGCCGATGGACAGGAACACGATGGCGACCAGTTGCGGGAGGACCATACGGCCACTCCGAATCGGACCGAACAAAAGCGTTCCCGGTCCATGTGGACAAGTGACAGATGGGCCGTGGCCACTCGGGGCGTTTTTGCCACAGTACCCACTAGCAAGGGTATGGCTGGCTCCCCGCCGTCGGAGGCCGAGTCGCTCGCGCTGGAGACTGCCCGCAGACAGCTCGGTAGCTTCGCCGTTCCCGTCGACCGGACAGACAGGATTCCGCTCTCCGTCGCTGTCGGACGAGTCCTGGCGACAGATGCGACGGCGAACAAACCCGTCGAGGAGGCAGGTATCTCGGTCGATGACACCGTCTTCGACCAGGGGCATCAGGTACGGCCCGGTGACGTGGGACTGCTGCGTGCGACCGGCGTCTCCGAGCTACTCGCCCGCCAGCGACCGCAGGTCGGAATCGTACCGACTGGCGACGAACTCCGGGCGGACGCCAGCGCAGCCCACGAGGTCGAGACAGCGGGGTTCACGCTGGCGCAGTACGTCGACCGGTGGGGCGGGAAGGTGACCTACCGGGACCCCGTCGCCGACGACGCACCGGCGCTCCGGATGGCCGTCCAGCGCGACCTCACCCGTGATGCGCTCGTCATCACCGGGACCGAGCCGGGGGACACGCTTCGAGAGGTAGTTGCGGACCTCGGCGAAGTGTTCACCGACTACGTCGATATCGACCCCGGCCAGCGGACGGGAGTCGCCGTCGTCGAGGACCGTCCGGTCCTGCTGTTGCCGGAGTCGCCGAGTGCAGCCCGTGTCGGTGCGGTACAACTCCTTCGTCCGCTACTGAAGGCGTTTGCCGATGCACCGCTGTCTGAGCATCCGGAGACACGAGCCACGCTGACGGAGCAGGTCGACAGTCAGGGCGCGGTCAGGACGTTTACTCCGGTCGCTGTGAACGACACCTCGGCGTCGCCACTTCCTGGCGTTGACCTCGCTACGGTGACCCGAGCCGACGGTTGGATATCCGTGCCTGCAGACGAAACTGGTATCGATGCCGGAACGACTGTCACCGTGGAAAACTGGGACTACCTCCCCTGAGACGACGCCAGATCGAGCAGCGAGGCGACGCGCCTGTCGCCGCGCACGCACCGACCCATCTCCGCCGGGGACCGCCGACCGACGTGGACCCCGTCGAGGCCCGCGTTCCACGCTGCACCGATGTCTGACGGATTGTCCCCGGCCAGCACGCCGCGGTGACCGCTGTACCAGACATCCATCTCCCGCATCGCCAACTCCACCGGCTTCGGGTCGGGCTTCCAGCCGATGTCGTCGTCACAGCAGACGACCGTCTCGAACCAGTCGGCGATGTCGAGGTGATCGAGCACCGGTTCGGTGAGGTACTGCTGGCAGTGCGTGACCAGTCCGACCGGTGTATCGAGGGTGGCGAGGAACGCCTCGGCGTCGTCGTAGAGATACGTCGCCTCGGCCCGGGAAATGGGGTCTTCCTCCTCGTGGAACAGCCGCCAGAACTCCTGCTGGTCGATATCGCGCTCCGCGAGTGTCTGTGACCGTGTCCCACCGAACCCGTACCAGAGCGCATCCCGCTCCCGGTCCGTGAACTCGACGCCGAGGCGGTCGCCGACGGCACCCATCACTTTCCGGGGGTAGGCTGGCTCGATATCGACGAGCGTCCCGTCGAGGTCGAACAGCCAGAAATCATAGTCGGTGGTCATGAGGGGTGATTTTATTGGGGATTTTCTAATAAAGTCTTTCGGGCCCTACTACCAGTTTTGATGCGTATAACACCGCTGTAAACACTGACTACGCAGCGACGTTTCTTTTCACACCACACGGATCGAACTGCCGAGGTACTTGTTGAGCACTTCGCTGACCGAATCAGCGTTGAACAGAGCCAGGTCGTCGGCGATTTCGGCTTTTAGCGCGTCGAAGTACGCCTCCTCGGTCCGGAGTTCACGGAACGACGCCGAGACGACCGGGCAGCCGAGTTCGTCCTCGACAAGCCGACGGAAGTGCGGTTCGTCGGCCAGTTCGCCCCGCCAGAGCGTGTCCCGGAAGAACAGCCAGCCACCGGTCCCCGGGGTGTCGGCCGCTCGATACAGCGTCGTCTCGAACCGGTCGGGGTCAGTCCACAGCCCATCCGCGTCCGGCTCCAGCCGGATTTCGACCCGAAAGACGTACCGTGCGGTCGCCCCCTCGGGGTCGGTCGGCCGGAGCGACGCGAGTCCATCGGTGGTGTCCACGGTCACACCGTCAGTCGTGGATGCCGTTCAGCCGCTCGGCGAGATCGATGTCGTTCTCGGTGATGCCACCGGCGTCGTGGGTCGTGAGTCGGACTTCGACCTCGCCCCAGCGGATGGTCATCTCCGGGTGATGCCACGCGTCCTCGGCGAGGCCAGCGGCGGCGCTCAGAAAGCCCGACGCGTCCAAATAGCCGTCGAACTCGAAGACGCGCACGATTTCGTCGCCGTCGCGGGTCCACTCCTCGGGTAGCCGGTCGCTAATCTCTTCATCAGAGAGCAGGTCTGCCATATCGGATACGTCGGACGGCGTGGGCAAAAAGGTGGGCGTGGTCAGTCGTCGGAGAGCCGGTCGAGCATCGCGTTCGGGATCTCGTCGCGCATGCCGTCGGGGATGTCGTCGACCGACATGCCCTGGGTGAACTCGGGCGGGGTGGCCTGGTCCGGGCCGCCGAAGTCCGGGTCGAACAACTGGAGCGCCGTATGAATCGTCGACCAGTCGTCCTCCTCCGCGGCGTCGCGCAGGCTCTTGGTCGGCGCGGCGAGGATCTGCGAGACGATGGCGTCGGCCATCGCTTCGATGACTTCCGCCTGGTCATCGTCGAAGTCAGCCGCCGAGAGCGCGCTGTTTATCTCTGCCGCCTTGACCTGCTCGGCGCTCTCGTACATCGTCGAGATGACCCTGTCAGCGCGCTTGCGCTTGTACTGCGTGAGCAGCCGGTCGAACTCCTCGTCGACGATACGTTCGACCGCTTCAGCGGCTCGCTGCCGCTTGTTCCGCGTTTCGGCGGTCACCGACTCCAGCGCGTCGAGGTCGTACACCGTCACCGACGGGAGTCGGTCCGCGCCGGCCGGAACGTCACGCGGCTGGGCAATATCGACGATAGATACGTCACCGGCATCGCTGAAGGTCCCGATATCGAACACCTGGTCGCCGCTCCCCGTCGCCGAGATGACGGCACTGGCCTCGGAAACGGCCGCTTCGATCCCGTCGAGCGCAACCGCACTGGCGTCGATATCGACCGATTCGGCGACGTGCTCCGCGTGTGGCACTGTCCGATTAGCCACGAGCAGCCGGTCTACTTCCTCGCTGAGCGCCTTCGCGGCGAGTTGGCCCATCTCGCCGGCACCGACGACGAGCGCTGTCCCGTCCGTCAGCGAACACTCCTGTTTGAGCAGGCGAACCGCGGCGGAGGCAATCGAGACGACGCCCTCGTTGATTTTCGTCTCTGTGCGAGCGCGCTCGCCGACGTGGATCGCTTTTGTGACACCGTCTTCCAGCATCGGTCCGATGCCGCCGACACCGCGGGCGGTCTCGTAGGCGGTCCGAAGCTGGCCGAGGATCTGGTCCTCGCCCAGCACAATCGATTCGAGCCCGGCGGCCACCCGGAGCAAGTGGCGGAGACTCTCCTCGTGACCCATCTCGACGACGACATCGTCGGGCACAGCGCGGGTAAACAGTTCGAGCGCGTCGAGCCCGTCCTCGTGATCAGAGACGACGACGTACCCCTCGGTGCGGTTACACGTCTGCAGGGCAATCGCTTCCTCGACCTCGGGGTTCGCGAGCAGGGATTCGACGGCGTGGCGCTCGCTGTCCGCCGCAGCGGTCTCTAGTTGGTCGACGCTTGCGCGCTCATGGGAGATACAGACCCCAACGATTGCACCAGTGTCCCCTCTCACGTTTGATCACCAGGTAACTCTCCGATCACGTCTCTAGCTACTTGGTGCCCTTTGTACCTGCCACTATCTAAAGCCTTCCAAACTTCCCGTGACCTGACAACGAGTCTAACGGCGTCACGTCGTTCGGCCGGCGGGACGCCCCGGTCACGGAGGTCCTCGCGGAGGTCGCCAACGAGCTCCGCCATCAAACCGGCGTTGTCGAACTCGTCTTCGACGCGCTCACGGAGGTGCTTCGACAGCGCCGGCGCGCGCCCGCCGGTCGCAACCGCCAGCGTCACGGGGTCGTCCCGCACCGTCGCCGGAACGACGACGCTGCCGAACGACTGGTCCCCGTGGTCGTCGGCTCGATTGACGAGTGCACCGTGGTCCTTGGCAGCCGCGGTGAAGGCGTCGTTCAGGGCCGAGTCGTCCGTCGCGGCGACGACCAGCGCCGGGTCGATCCGCTCGACCCAGTCTTCGGCATCCTCGGGGTCCGGGGCTGCCCGGACCTTTTCGGCGTCCGCGAACGCCCGGTCGGCGAACTCGGGACTGAGGACGACGACGCTCGCCTCCGTGGCGAACGTTCGGGCCTTGCGCGCACCGACCGGCCCGCCACCGACGACGAGCACTGTCTCGCCCTCGAAGTCGTGCATGAGCGGAATCATCGGTGCTCCCCTCCTGATCTGGCGCTGCTACACCAAGCGGACACGGTCACGCCGTCTCTGTGTTCTGCCGCGCTCGTTCGTCCAGCCTGATTCCCGTCTTCTTCAGGATGCGCGTCGAGAACAGCGTGTCCCAGTCGTCCTCGGACACGTCCCAGTGGTCGGCCATCCGGTCGCGGACCTGCTGGATGCGCTCCTGGCTCTCCGCTTCGCTTCGCCCGTGGGTCATCGCGAAGAAGTTGTACGGCCAGACGCCGTCGTGGCGCGGCCGCTCGTAGCAGTGGGTCACGAAGTCGAACTCGGCGATGGCCGGCCCCACCTCGTCGATGACCTCGTCGGGCACGTCCCAGACGGTCATCCCGTTCTCGCTGTAGCCCAGCGCGTAGTGGTTCGGGATGACGCCGACGCGGCGGACCTTCCCTTCCATGTTGAACCGCAGTATCGTCTCCAGCACCCAGTCGACGTCGGCGTCGATTTCGTCGGCCACGTCGGCGTAGGGCGTGGCGGTAATCGGCAGGCCGTCCTGGATTTCCAGCACGAGGTCCAGTTCGTCGGCGGTAAGGGACTGACTGTCAGTCGGCGTCACGTCCGGCCCCAGGTCCGAACAGTCGATGCCCTGGGTCTGTGGCCCCTCGACGGGGAACTTCGCGCCGACGTGGAACTCCTGCTGTTTCGGGAGGTTGTACGTCTCCTCGCCGGTTTCGGCCTCGATTTCTGCCAGGACCTCCTCAACCCGGCCTTCCTCTGCCACCGAGAGGACGAACCACATGTTCAGATGCGGGTGCTCGCGTTCGTAGTTGTGCGCGACCTCCGGGTGTGCGTTTATCATCTCGGCGTGTTCGTCGTAGCTGTCCTCGGGGGCGTGAGTTGCGACAAGGGTGGCGGTACCGCCGATAGCTTCGGCATTGATGAGTGCCCCGAACCGCGTGAGCACGCCCGCGTCGTCGAGTTCCTGTACGCGCGCTAACAGCTCGTCCGCGTCGATATCGACGCCGTGGTCGGCGAGGGCCGCCGCGGCCGGTCCGAACGGCCGTTCGACGACCGGGAAGCCGCCCTGGAAGGCGTTCAACACCGCCCGGTCAACTGTCCCGAGGTCTTCGCTCATGCTGGAAATTGGGGGGCCTGCGAATAAAAACAGTCCGGGACAGCCGGTACCAGTGTCCGGGTCGCCGGAGCGTTTTACCCCCTTCCGCCCCTAACTCACGCGTGGCAATCTCGACAGCCGAACTGGCGGTCCGGCTGCTGGTCTACCTGTTCGTCCTGATAGGGGTGCCACTGTGGTTTGTCCTCATGTTTCGGCTCATGGACTACGCCGCACACGACACGCTCGTCGAGCAGTTCAGTGGTCGACGTAACGGTCGCGACACCGGCCAGCTCAACGCCTACTTCGAACAGGCCGCCGTCGAGGCCACGACCTGTCGTATCTGTGGCGCAGCGAACGGCCCCGACTACACCTACTGTCACAACTGCCAGGAACGGCTGTCGGCCGGCGACTGATACTGTTGGACGTAACTTCGTACAGCTATTCGCCACCCTGGGAGTGGCGACATTCTTGAAAGGCTTCCGTCCGACAGTACGACGCGGTTACTCGCCTTCGACACCGGTGACCGCGTAGCCAGCGTCCTCGATGGCGGCGAGAATGCCGTCGTGGTCGGCGCTGGCCTCGTAGTAGAACACCAGATCGAAGGAGCCGTTGCGCAGGAGCTGCTGGCACTCCCAGACGAACTCCTCGCCGTCCAGCGTGAGGCCCTGGTGCTGGTTCGACGCGAACTCGGGGTCGTCGCTGCCGGAGTAGACGTACGTGTCCTTCGGGTCCAGGCCCGCGCCTTCGGCGATGAGTTCGCCGACCTCGATGGTGGCCTGCATCATCTCGATCTCGTCGCTGCCGTCGTACTCCGTGTGAACGACAGCGCCGTTGAGTTGAATCTCGCCGGGCTCAAGCAGTTGTTTGGTCCGGCGGTAGAGCTCCTCGTCGAGTGCGTCGGCCTCGCTCATACCATGCGGTCGGCATCGCTGTCCCTAAGACACTTCGGATTCGGAGCGCTGATCGGTCTACCCGAAGATATTCGGTTCGAGAGGTGGCGCGGCGACAGCGCCGCTGCGCTGTCGAGTAGCGCCGCTCAGTCGAGCACCAAACCCGTCGAAAAGCGAGCCGTCCTCGCTTACAGTCGCGTGAGGTTCTTCGCTCGCGGGCCTTTGTCTGCCTGTTCGATGTCGAATTCGACTTCTTGCCCTTCTTCTAAGTCCGGGCCGCCGACGTCTTCCATGTGGAAGAACACGTCTTCGTCGGCATCGTCGGTTTCGATGAAACCGTAGCCACCCGTATCGTTGAAGAAGTCTACAGTGCCTGTCGCCATGGTTACAGCCGCGTGAGGTTTTTCGCGCGCGGGCCTTTGTCGGCCTGCTCAATCTCGAATTCCACTTCTTGCCCCTCCTCGAGGTCAGGACCTTCGATGTCCTCCATGTGGAAGAAGACGTCCTCGTCGGAGTCTTCGGTATCGATGAAACCGTAACCGCCTGTGTCGTTGAAGAAGTCTACCGTACCGGTCGCCATTGCAATTCGAACGTTAAGCCGGGCTGTATTAAAACTATGCGGATATATTTCGACAGATTAGGCGGGAAATAACTGTACCCGGTCCCTTCCACAAAGCCCTTATTGAGTGGTTGAAATGTATACAACGATGCTATCGAGGGGGAAGCGATTGGGTTATGCGGCCTACGAGCGATTGCTCCAGTGGGAACTGTCAGGAACGCCGGACCACGTCGCCGTCATTCAGGACGGGAACCGGCGCTACGCCGAGAAACAAGGGGCCGAGAAGCAGGAGGGCCACACAGAAGGGGCCGAAACGACGGAGGCGCTCCTGAACTGGTGTGACGAACTCGACATTCGTGAGGTGACCCTGTACGCGTTCTCGACGGAGAACTTCGACCGCGACCCCGAGGAACGGGAGCACATCTTCGATCTCGTCGAACAGAAGCTCCGGACGTTTGCCGACGCTGACCGGGTCCACGAGGCCGGTGTGTGTATCCGCGCCATCGGCGAGACGGAGATGCTTCCCGAGCGAGTCCAGGACGCCATCGACTACGCTGAGGGGCGAACCGCCCAGTACGACCAGCTCAACCTCAACGTCGCGCTGGCATACGGCGGCCGGGCGGAACTGCTCGGTGCGGCCCGCGACGTCGCCGCTGCCGTCGAGAGCGGGACCCTCAATCCGACGGATGTCTCCGCGGAGACTATCGAGGAGCGGCTCTACGAAGGACCGACCCGCGATGTCGACCTCATTGTCCGGACGGGCGGCGACGAACGCACCTCGAACTTCCTGCCGTGGCACGCCAACGGCAACGAGGCTGCCACGTTCTTCTGTACCCCCTACTGGCCCGAGTTCCGAAAAGTCGACTTCCTGCGAGCGATCCGGACGTACCAGAACCGCGAGCAGTCCTGGCGGACGACCCGTGCCCGCCGCTCGCTGGCACTGGTTCGTGCCATCGAGCAGTCGGAACTCCCGACGGCCAAACGGATGCTCGGACGGTTCCGGGACGCGCTCCCGAGCGCCGAGCGCGAGCAACTTGAGGACGAGTACGAAATCGCAGACTGACCTCTTACCGACCGAACCGCCGCTGGCGCTCCTGGTAATCCCGCAATGCCCGCAAGTAATCTCGAGGCCTGAAGTTCTGCCAGTTCACGTCGGTGAAATACAGCTCCGAATAGACGGACTGCCAGATCATGAAATCGGAGAGCCGCTCGGCCCCGGTCTTGATGACGAGATCCGGGTCGGTCGGGAAGACGAGGTGCTCTTCGACCGCGGCCTCGTCGATGTCGTCCGGGTCGAGCGTACCCGCGTCGACGTTTTCCGCGAGTTTCTGGACGGCCGTCGCGAACTCCGACTGCCCGCCGAGACCGATAGAAATCTGAATCGGTGCGTCGGCCGTCGTTTCGTCGTCCGGTACTCTGACCGCTATCTCCCGTGGCGCGGTGACGTTTTCGAGTTCGCGCTGGAGCGTCGGGATCGCCTCCTCGTCGAGAACGCTCACGTAGACGACGACGGTATCGGCACCGTACTGGACGGCCCAGTCGAAGAAACGCTCTAGCGTCCGGTACGCACCGTCTCCCAGCAGATCCCGTTCCGTGATTACCAGCGCGACCGTCTCGGGCAGGTCGGCGTCGCTGCGCCGAACGCGCGCTGCGAGATATCGGTCGTATAGTCCCACGCCCGCCGGTATGCTGACAGCCCCGGTAAATCCCACGGTACCGTCCCCTGAAGTTCGGAAAGGGTAAGTGCCTCTCGGGGATACCGGTGGGACGTGACTGGCACAGTCCGTCGGGCAGGCGCGTTCGCCGCCGTGGGGACCCTCGCGGTCGTCGTCCCGGCCGCAACGGGCTTTCGCTCGCTCGAACTCGCGACTGTCGCCGCTATCGCGCCCTTCGTCCTCGTCGCCGCGCTCGGCGTGACGGTCATCGGGCAGGACTCGCCGCTGTTCGACCTGTTCGCGCGTCCCGGTGACTACGAGGACGGGAAACTGTACGGCCTGGCGGCCTTCTCGCTTGCCGCCGCCGGACTCGCACTCCTGGCCGTCCGGTTCAGCTTACCGGTCCCGGTGTTCGTCGGCGTCGTCGTCATCGTCGCCTACGGGAACCTCGGTCAGCGGCTCGCGTACACCGTCCGATCTGATGATGTCGTCGCGACTGCCGGCTTCGTGCTCGTCGGCTTCGTCGCCGGCGTCGCGGGGCAGGTGCTCGGAACGCAAGTCCTGGCCGCCGTCGGCGAGGGAGCGGCCGCTGTCGACCTTCCGCTCGTGCTGTTTCTTGCCGCCAGCGGTGCGTTCGTCGCCGCACTGCTTCGTTCGGTGCTGTTCGAGCGGGACGACCCGCTCGTGATGCTCACGGTGGGACTGCTGCTGTGGCTGTTTTTCGAACTCGACCCGTCGGTGACGGCACAGCGCGTCGTCATCGCGCTCGCCGTGACAGTACTGCTCGGCTATCTCTCCTACGCGCTCGACACCGCATCCCTTCCCGGGATGCTCACTGGCGTCCTCCTCTCATTTTTGACTATCGTGCTCGGCGGCTTCGGCTGGTTCGCGATGCTGATTTCCTTCTTCGGACTCGGTGGCCTCTCGACGAAGTATCGTTACGAGGAGAAACTGGATCGCGGCATCGCCGAGGAGAACGAGGGCGCACGCGGGAGCGGGAACGTGCTCGCGAACTCCATCATCGCGCTGTTCGCTGTCGTCGCTGCGGCAGCGAGCCCGAGCCACATCGCCGTCAACCCGCTGCTGTTCTTCTATGCGTTCGCCGGGGCCGTCGCCGCCGCGATGACCGACACGTTCTCCAGTGAGTTCGGCGGGCTCTACGACAACCCGCGGCTCATTACGACGCTCAAGCCCGTCGAGCCGGGCACTGACGGCGGCGTGACCTGGCAGGGCGTTGCCGCTGGAGCCGTCGGCGCGGGCATCATCGCCGGCATCGCCGCGTTCACTCAGGACATCGGCACGGTCGGCGGCGGCGTTATCCTCCTGTGTGGGCTGGTCGGTATGACTGTCGACAGCCTGCTGGGCGCGACCGTCGAGGGCTCGGTCGTCGGCAACCAGGGCGTCAACATGCTCGCGACCCTGGCGGCCGCGCTGACCGGGGCCGGCGCCGTGCTGGCCGTCGGACTCCTATGATCCGCGAGGCCCGCCCCGAAGACGAGGTTCGTCTCCGGGCCATCCAGGCGAACGCGCTCGACGAGCCGTGGCCGGAACTCCTCGGCGTCGGAATCGACGGTCCGCCGCTCGTGCTGGTCCTCGACATCGGCGAGCCGGTCGGCTACGCACTGGTGGTGCCGGACCGCCCGGTCGCGTACCTGGCGGAGTTCGCTATCGCGCCCGGAAAGCAGGGGCAGGGACTTGGGACGGTACTGATGGACGGGCTGCTCGACAGACTCCGGACTGGTGGGTTCGAGACGATCAGACTCACCGCCCGCGCGGACGACGAACGGGCGCGCTCCTTCTACGAAGGGTTCGGGTTCTCGGTCGCCGACGAGCTACCCGACCACTACGACGACGGCGACGGTGTGTTGCTCGTCCGGGACCTCTAGCCCTCGATGCGAACCTGCACGGCCGTCGGCTGTTTGACGTACTCGCCGTGGCCGGCGGCGACGACGACCCCGACGCCGCGCTGGGCAGCGACGTCGAGGAGTTTCTGCGTACAGTCGCTGTCGATGACGACGGTTCTGGGGACTTCTTCGGCCGCTTCCAGCAGCGAGACGACGTCGTCGGCGTCGCCCTCAGCGAGCAGCGTCGCGTCCTCGTCGACCAGCCTGGCCGTCCCGCTATGGTTCTGAATAACGGCTTCGATGTGGTCCGAAAGCGAGGGGATGGTCTGTTCCTCGCCGCCTTCGGTCGCGCCCTCGTCTGTCGCGTCGTCAGCCACAGCAGTTGCGTTCGAGTGGTCCGTTACGCTCGTCGCCTCATCGGTTGTTTCGGCCTGCGCCGACCCGGCCTGCGGACCGGGTGCGGGCTGGCTGTCAGCGGTGTCCTCCGACATCGCGGCCGCCACGGCACCGCCGTCAGCGGTCGTCGACTCCCCGGGATGGGACATCTCCTCGCGGATGCTGTCGAGGCTCTTGGCGCTTGCGACCGTCTCGTACGGCACCTTGTCCCGGAGCGCCGACATCACCTCGCTGCGTGAGAGGTCCTCGACGGACTTGCCGGTGGGAGTGACAGCGACGTAGTCCACGTCGCCGACCTGCGCGAGCTCCTTCAGAATGAGGTCCCCGCCGCGGTCGCCGTCGAGGAACGAAGTCACTGTCCGACCGGCCGTCAGGTCCGCGATAGCGTCAGGGACGTCCGTTCCCTCGACCGCGACGGCGTTTTTGATGCCGTATTTGAGCAGTTGCATCACGTCCGAGCGACCCTCGACGACGACAATCGCGTCGGAGTCGGCCACCCGCGGGCCGGCCGGGAGTCCCTCGTAGTCGGTCACATCGGCGACCCGGACCTGCTGTCTGACCGTCTCGACGATGTCTTCGGTCTGGATCGATTTCTCCTCGAAGTCATTCAGGAGTTCTGTCGCGCGCTCGACGACTTCGCGCCGCTTGGCGCTGCGTACGTCTTCTATTTCTGAGACCTCGATTTCGGCGCGACACGGCCCCACCTGTTCGATGGTCTCCAGTGCTGCGGCGAGAATCGCCGTCTCAACTCTGTCGAGGCCGCTCGCGACGGTGATCTCGCCGAAGGACTGTCCTCCCTCAGAGCGTATTTCCACGTCGATGCGGCCGACCTTCTTCGAGTCCTGCAGGTCCCGCAGGTCCAGTTCGTCGCCGAGTAGCCCTTCCGTCTGGCCGAACACCGCGCCGACGACGTCGCTCCGCTCGACGACTCCCGCCGCCGTGATGTCGGCATGTATCAGATATTTCGCCGTATCTTGCATGATTGTCCTGTTTTCCAGCCCGTCAAACGATGTTCCGACGGACTGCTGTCACTATACTGATGTTGGGTAGTACAGCGGAATAACCTTGCGCACGCGAGTCGATAGTGAACAAACCATAGCTCGGTGGAACTGCGAGCAGACATCGCCTGAGTTGAGCGGCGAGCCGACACTGCCTCTGTGGAACGTTCTATCCCCCGACAGGTCGGCCACTCACTCCAGTAGCGGACGCATGCCGTCGATACCCGCCTGGATGGTGTCGACCGGCTCCTCGGGGTTGTCGTGTTCGAAAACGAGCCATTCAGTCCCGGCCTCCCGGGCCGCATCCACCACCGCCTGGAGCGGGACGACGCCGTCACCGAGGGCGGTTGGCTCCCCGTCCTCGGTCATGTCTTTGAGGTGGACAACTGGAACGCGCCCGTCGAGTCGCCGAATCAGTGCGACGGGGTCCTGGCCCGCCGCGTGCGCCCACCCGGCGTCGAACTCGAAGCCAATCGTCGTCTGATCGACGAGCGCGTCGAAGGCGGTGCCCTCGCCGAGCGGGACGAACTCGTGGTCGTGGTTGTGGTACAGCAGCGGTTGGTCGAAGTCCTCGTCGAGCTTTGTGAGTAGAGTCGCAGTCGACTGGATAGCGCTCTCGCTGGCGAAATGGTCGTCGTCGAGGTGCGGGAGAACGACTGACGGCGCGTCGAGCGTCCGAACCTGATTGCGAACGGTTCGGGGGTCGGACTGCAGCTCTTCCAGTTGGATGTGGACGCCGGCGATACCGAGCCCCGTTTCGTCGAGCGCGCGCCGGGACGCGTCCGGGTCGCCGATGCCGGCGAACTCCACGCCGTCGTAGCCGGCAGCCGCGATACGGTCGAGTACGTCCGATAGCGGCTCCCGGAGCTCTCGGAGCGTCCAGAGCTGGATCGCTGTTTCCATACCATTGCTGCGAACGCTGTCGTAAAATAACTGGACGGACTACCGGGGGGCATGGGATTCACTGAAACGGAGATCGACCCCGCACGGTTCCTCGAAGACGTAGAGATGCGTATCGGCGAAATCGTCGACGTCGAGCCGTTCCCCGAAGCCCGCAAGGACGTGTACAAGCTCGACGTGGATTTCGGCGACGAGACCCGTCAGTCCGCCGCGGGACTGACCGACGTGTACGATCCGGAGGAGCTGCTCGGCTCGCAGGTCGTCGCCGTCGTCAACCTCGGGACGGTCTCTATCGCCGGTTTCGAGAGCGAGTGTCTGGTCACCGGTGTCGACAGCGAAGAGGGCGTCGTCCACCTGACGCCCGAGCGGGACGTCGAGCCCGGGACCCGCGTGTATTGAAGACGAATGCTGTGACGCGGGTGTATTGAAGAAGATAGTTCTTCAACGCGAGTCGGTGAAGATTCGTTACCCATTAGTACCGCCAGTGGCTAGCCTGTCGTAATATGAGTACGGTCAGGGCGGTCGGGTGGACAGTCGTCGCGCTCGTGTTGATGACGCTGGCAGTGCCGTGGTTCCTCTGGGACACCAGCGCGATTGCCGCGGGGCTGCCGGTGTGGCTGTGGTGGCACATCGGTTGGATGGCGCTCGCGAGCGTCGTCTTCGCCGTGTTCGCGCGCACCGACTGGGGTCTCGGCGTCGAGGAGGTGCAGTAGCGTGGCCGACACCGCGCTCCAACTGGGCATCGTCGGCGCGTACATGGTCGTCGCGCTCGCGGTCGGCGTGGTCGCGTATCGCCTGACCGACCGGACCGCCGAGGACTACTACCTCGCGAGTCGGACGCTCGGCACGGTCGTCCTGCTGTTTACCACTTTTGCGACGCTACTGTCGGCCTTTACTTTCTTCGGCGGCCCGAACCTCGCGTTCAGCGCCGGCCCCGAGTGGATTCTCGTGATGGGGCTGATGGACGGCATCATCTTCGCTGTCCTCTGGTACGTACTGGGGTACAAGCAGTGGCTGGTCGGCAAGCGCCACGGGTACGTCACGCTCGGTGAGATGCTGGGCGACCGGTTCGGGTCGACGGCGCTCCGCGTCGTCGTTGCCGCTGTGAGCCTGTTCTGGCTGTTCCCGTACGTGATGCTCCAGCAGAAGGGCGCGGGCCAGGCCATCGTCGGCCTCACGAACGGCGCGGTCCCGTTCTGGGTCGGCGCGGGCGGGATCACGCTGTTCATGATTCTCTACGTCACGCTCTCGGGGATGCGCGGCGTCGCCTGGACGGACACGCTCCAGGGGCTGTTTATGCTCTCGCTGATCTGGGTCGCCGTCGCCTGGGTCCTGTCGGCCGTCGGCGGCGCGGGCGAGGCGACGGCCCTGCTGGCGTCCGAGGAACCCGCCTTCGTCGGTCTCGGCGGCGGTCTCTACACGCCGCAGTTCATCATCTCGACCGCGGTCAGCATCGCCTTCGGCGTGACGATGTTCCCGCAGATCAATCAGCGCTTCTTCGCCGCCGGCTCGAAGAAGGTTCTCAAGCGCACGTTCGCGCTCTGGCCGGTGCTGGTCCTGCTCCTGTTCGTCCCGGCGTTCATGCTGGGCGCGTGGGCGGCGGGCCTCGGTATCACGGTGCCGGAGGGCGGCAACGTCATCCCGGCGCTGCTGGGCGAGTACACGCCGACGTGGTTCACCGCGCTGGTCATCGCCGGCGCGATGGCCGCGATGATGTCCTCAAGCGACTCGATGCTGCTGTCGGGCTCGTCGTACCTCACCCGTGACCTCTACCGGCCGCTGACCGGCCGCGATGACGCCAGCGACCGGGAGACCGACCGCCGCGAGGCGCTCATCGCCCGCGTCGGCGTGGTCGCCTTCGCCACCCTCTCGTTTGTCGCGAGCCTCTACACGCCGGGGACGCTGGTCCAGATCGGCGACACCGCCTTCAGCGGCTTCGCCCAGCTAACTGTCCCTGTCGCGCTGGCGCTGTACTGGCAAGGGACGACCCGCTCGGGGATGTACGCCGGCGTGGTCGGCAGCCAGGTGTTCTACGGCCTGCACGTCTTCCCAGTGCTTGCGACGATTGGGGGACTGGTCGGTCTCGATGTCGCCCTGCCGACGGCCTACCTGGGCTGGACGCCCGGCATCGTCGGCATCTTGGTCGGTCTCGTGCTGACGGTCGCCGTCTCGCTGGTAACCGCTCCCGCCGCGACCGAGAATCGCACTGCCTACGCCGTCTCCGGCATCGAAAGCGACTGAGACGGTTCGGTCTGTGTCCTGGCCGTTCGGCGCAGCAACCACCGGACGGCAGCCGCCGGCGGACATGTAAACCTACAAAAGCGTCCAGACTAATGTCCCGGTATGGACTCCGACAAAAACGTCGGCGGTCGCGACCGCCTGATCCGAGCGGTGCTGGCAGTCGTCCTGACAATCGTCTCCCTGCGCTGGCTTCGCAGCGGGAAGCGCAAGCGCGGCCTGCTCGCCGGCATCGGCGCGCTCGGCCTCGGATTCAACGCCTCGACGGGCTACTGTGGCCTCAACGACACGCTCGACATCGACACGACGGCCGATGACGACGACGTGTTCGCACCGAGCGACGCGGGCGACGAACCGGCAGCCGACGAGTCGACAGACGTGAGCGTGGATTTCACTTCGTCTGACGACACCGAGGCCTCGAACGTCCACGCCAACGGCACGCTGACCTGCGCCGTCTGTGAGGACCCCATCGTGCCCGGGGAGCGCCGCGGACCGAACGACGAAGGCGCTATCGTACACGAAAGCTGCGAGTAACGCGTCGCTGCGGGACGCGAGTCTGGTTCTTTTTATAACCGCCGCCCCAGCGTTTCAGGTATGCAGACCCACATCGTCCCGGTCGGGTTCGACTACGACCGGCTGATCGCGCCGCTCGTGCGCGAGCAACTCGACGTGGACCGCGTCATTCTGCTCGAGGGCGCAGTCGGTAGCGAGGCCAACGTCGAGTACTCGCGCAACCTCGCCGAAAAACTCGAAAAGGACTACCAGAACCTGCTCGGGGCTGAAACCGAGCGGTTCGTCGTCGCCGACGTGTACGACTACGACGAGGCCTTCGAGCAGGCCTTCGAACTCATCAACGCCGAACTCGACGCGGGCAGCGAGGTGTGGGTCAACGTCTCCGCGATGCCTCGGACTGTCTCCTTTGCCTTTGCGACCGCGGCCCACTCGATTATGGTCGAGCGCGAGGGCGACCGGGACCGCATCCACACCTACTACACGGTCCCCGAGAAATATCTGGAGACCGAGCTTGCGGAGGAACTGCGCAAGCAGATCGACATGCTGGAGGACATGCGCACTGGGGAGGACGTCGACGAACGTGTCGATGAACGGCTCGAAACCGCACGGGATCTGCTGTCGGAGTTCGACGAGCGCGGGACGACCATCGGGGCGAAGGAGATCGACGGCTCCCACATCGTCGAACTGCCGGTCGCCTCCTTCTCGAACGTCAAACCCTTCGAGGAGGTCATCCTCTTCACGCTCGGCGAACACGGCGAGTTCGAGTCCGTCTCCGAGCTGGCCCAGCAACTGGCCCGGGACATGGGCGAGGAGTACACCGATTCCTTCCGCTCGAAGGTCATCTACAACGTCGACCGGCTCGGCCCCGGCGGGAAGGGGTACATCGAGCAGGAAGAACACGGGAAGTCCTACCGGACGACGCTCTCGCGCATCGGGCAGCTGTGGGTCCGTGCCCACTCCGCCGAGGATCGCGAGCACCGCGAGCCCGACCTGCCGTGAGTGGGATGTGGTGTTGTGAAGCCGCTGGGACGCCGCCGAAAACCGAAGTCATTAATCCTGCCGTTGGTCGAGTATTGTACAGATGGTGCGTCGACTCTCCCGAACGCTGGTTCTTGCGCCCGTCGGTGTAGGGGCCCCCACGCCCCACACCACCGCTCCAAATCGACGCACGCACCGCTGACAACCGCGCCGCAGTCCGATGCTACCCGGGTGTTACGCCCACAGTTTGAATATGAGTGATACACAGGACCCACCGCAGGACGAATCGACCGCAGACGAATCAGAAAACGCCCTTGACGGGGAGTACGACCCCCGTGAGGTAGAGCCAGAGTGGCAGGACCGCTGGGTCGCCGACGAGACCTACGCCTACGACGAGGACGCTGACACCCGCTTCACTATCGATACGCCGCCGCCGACGGTGTCGGGGAACCTCCACATGGGCCACCTTTACCAGTTCACGCTGCAGGACTTCGTCGCCCGCTTCCACCGGATGCGCGACGACACCGTCTACTTCCCCTTCGGCTACGACGACAACGGCATCGCCTCGGAGCGGCTCACCGAGCGCGAACTCGACATTCGACATCAGGATTACCCGCGCCGAGAGTTCCAGGAGAAGTGTCGCGACGTGTGTACACAGTTCGAGGACGAGTTCACCGAGGACGTGCAGTCGCTGGCGATCTCCATCGACTGGGACAACACCTACAAGACCATCGCGCCGGACGTCCAGCGGGTCTCCCAGCTCTCCTTCCTCGACCTCTACGAACAGGGTCGGGAGTACCGCCAGCGCGCGCCGACCATCTGGTGTCCGGACTGCGAGACCGCGATCTCGCAGGTCGAACAGGAGGACAAGGACAAGCACACGAAGTTCAACGACATCGCCTTCGATCTGGTCGAGACCGGCGAGGGGCCAGCAGACGAAAATGCAACCTTCACCATCTCGACGACCCGTCCGGAACTGCTGCCGGCGTGTGTCGCCGTCTTCGTCCACCCCGACGACGACGAGAACCAGCACCTCGTCGGTGGCTCCGCGCGGGTCCCGATCTTCGAGCAGGAGGTGCCCATCATCGCCGACGAGCGCGTCGACATGGAGACCGGCAGCGGCATCGTGATGTGCTGTACGTTCGGCGACCAGAACGACATCGAGTGGTACCAGGCCCACGACCTGCCGCTGCGACTCGCCATTGACGAGTCTGCGACGATGACCGACCTCGCCGGCGACTACGAGGGGATGCACACCACCGAGGCCCGCGAGGCCATCATCGAGGACCTCGACAAAGAGGGGTCGCTGCTGGAAAGCCGCGACCATGACCACACTGTGCAGGTCCACGAGCGCTGTGAGGAGGAGGTCGAGTATCTCGTCACCGAGCAGTGGTACATCGAACTGCTAGACAAGAAAGAGGAGTACATCGAGGCCGGCCGCGAGATGGAGTGGTACCCCGAGAAGATGGCCACCCGCTACGAGCACTGGATCGAGGGCCTCGAATGGGACTGGTGTATCTCCCGCCAGCGCGACTCCGGTATTCCGATCCCGGTGTGGTACTGCGACGACTGCGGCGAGCCCGTGATGGCCGAGCGCGAGCAACTGCCGGTCGACCCACTGTCGGACGACCCCCCGGTCGAGGCCTGTCCCCACTGCGGCCACGACTCGCTGACGCCCGAGGAGGACGTGTTCGACACGTGGGCGACCTCGTCGCTGACGCCGCTCGTGAACGCCGGCTGGGACTGGGACGCCGACAGCGAGTCGTTCACGATGGAACTGCCGGAACTGTACCCCTTCGACCTGCGCCCGCAGGGCCACGACATCATCTCCTTCTGGCTGTTCCACACCGTCGTCAAGTGCTACGAGCACACCGGCGAGGTGCCCTTCGAGAACGTGATGATAAACGGGATGGTGCTGGACGAGAACCGGGAGGCGATGTCCAAATCCAAGGGCAACGTCATCCCGCCCAGCGAAGTGCTCGAGAAGTTCCCGGTCGACGCCACGCGCTACTGGGCCGCCGGCACCTCAATCGGCGACGACTTCCCGTATAAAGAGGGCGACCTGGAGGCCGGCGAGCGGCTCCTCCAGAAGCTCTGGAACGCCTCGCGGCTGGTCGATCAGCTTACGCCGGCCAGCCAACCCGACGAGCCCGATGACCTGGCGGCGGTCGACGAGTGGCTGCTGGCCGAACTGGACGCGACTGTCGAGTCGGTCACGGCGAAGTTCGAGGACTACGAGTTCTCGAAGGCCCGGAACGAGCTCCGGTCCTTTTTCTGGAACACGTTCTGTGACGACTACCTCGAAATCGCCAAGCAGCGGTTGTCCGATGGTGGGGACATCTCCACGGAGTTCACGCTGCTGCAGGCCCACCGGACCTTCCTGCAGTTGTTCGCACCGTTCCTCCCACACATCACGGAGGAACTGTGGGAGCGGTGCTATGACGAAGATAGCTCGATCCACACGACGGACTGGCCGACAGCGGGCGGCTATGACGCCGACCTCGAAGCGGGCGAGACGGCGATGGAGGTCGTCTCCGCGCTCCGGCGGTACAAGACCGAGAACGGGCTGCCGCTGAACGCCGACCTCGACCACGTCGAGGTGTTCGGCCACATCGCCGGCTTCGAGGACGCCGTCGCCGAGGCGATGCACGTCGCCCAACTGGACACCTACGATGAGACCCCGGACATCACGACCGAGGTCAGCGGCATCGACCTCGATTACTCGCTCGTCGGTCCCGAGTTCGGCAGCGAAGTCGGCGCTATCGACGCCGCTATCGAGGACGGCAACTACGAGATCGACGGCGACACGCTGCGGGTCGCCGGCGTCGAACTCGACGACGAGATGTTCGCCGTCGAGGAGTCCCGGACCTACTCCGGCGAGGGCGAGATGACCGAAACCGAGAGCGCCGTCGTCGTCGTTCGGTAACTCTGGGGAGCGATCACAGAAGCGAGATCCGAACGCCCGGACGTCATCACTGAAACCGGTTGGCGAATCCAGACTGAGGCGGGCTCTCTGACCGTCTGTAGGCACGCGACACAGTTCTGGATACCGGGGATACACTGATTATGGCTGGCAATCTCCAGTCGATAGTGCTTCAGTCACTCGCAGAGCCGAGGTTTGCGGTCCCGTTTCTCTTGCTGCTGGGAGGCGGTGGCATCAGTGCGCTGGTAGGTGTCGTGGTCGCAGCGTGGCCCCGCGCCCGGCCCATCGATGCCGAGGTGGAGCGAGTTGCGTATCTCAGTGGAGTCGCGTTCGCTGCGGCTGGCGGAGCCATCGCCGCTCTGGGGTTTCGGTATGCTGGCACGATGGCCGACCTTATTACTCTCAGCGGGGCAGACACCGCCGGGAGTCCGACCCTCATCGGAGGAATTGGGCGGGCTCTACCCTGGACCGGTGTCGCACTGGGACTCGGGCTCGTCGCAACGGCGGCGTTCGTCGGGGCTATCGGGGTCTCGCTGTCCGCGCAGGTCTGGTCCGATAGCTGAGCGAACGGACTCGGGACGGCTGTTACGGCCGTCCTGCGCCTATCGCCGCGACCAGTAGCATCAAGACCTGCGGGTCCCGTCATTCGAATCATGCGAACAGAGGAGACGATCCGGGATCGGATCGAGGCGCTGCAGGACGAGTACGACAAGCACGACCCGCCGTCGACCGAACTGGAAGACGAGGCCGAGGTCGCCATCTTGCGCGCTATCGAGGAACTGGAGTGGGTCCTTGACGAGCGCGAGGCCGAGGACGGATTCACGACCTGAGGCGCCGAAGGAACCACGGGCGTGAGACACCGGCGGTCACGCCTGCCGTTTCACTTTCTCTACGCGCGTTGCCAGTGCCAGAAACGTCGCCATGAGCGTCAGCACGACCGCCCAGCCCGCCGCGAGGTCGTGGGCCAACACCGTGTGGTCGAACCCGCCGGCGACAATCGGTTCAGCGCGCAGCCAGGTGTGGTGTGGCCCGTCGAGAACCGGGACGAAGTAGTCTACTACGTCGTTGAAGCCGTACCAGCCGACGGCGACAGCGACGGATGCGACCGAAAAGCTCGCGTAGCGGTGGATGAGAAACGCCTCCAGCGCCATCGCGAGGTGGCTCAGGACCAGGAACCAGTAGAGCCACAGCGGTATCCCGCCGGGGCCGTTGAGGACGAGCTGGACGTACGGCGTCCACAGACCGAGTTTGATGCAGCCGAAGAAGCCGAGCATGTGGAGCCACTCGGCGTTCCAGTCGAGCCGCCAGGCCACCAGCGAGAGCCCGATGAACATCGTCGCCACGGGCGAGTCCGGGATCAGCGGATAGGCGGCAAGCGGGGCCGCGCCGAGCTGGCCCTCCACGAGCGGCGGGGCAGTGTTCAGCGGCCGGCCCGCGTAGTACCAGAAGCCGAACAGCGTGCCGACCAGATTGACGAGCGCGATGGGCCAGGCAAGCCGGAGGCCGACGTTCTCCAGCCACGCCGGTAGCGGCGCGACGTACCGCGGGAGCCCTTCGGCGTCGGGGAGCCGCCGACTGAACACCCGCGCGACAGCAGCGTCGATGCGCCTGCCGACACCCTCGTCCGTAGCCATGTCGATGCAGTAGGGAGACGCGATGAAAACGGTAGTGGTCTCAGACCCATCGCTCGGTAAACATCGCTGCCACCGGCCCGATGTTGAATCCCCTGTGAGCGGTCAAACGACGTTCTGTCCCTCGGAAGGACACGCGTTAAGTAAATCCAGTTCTAAGTCGGAGCAATGACTGAAGAAACTGATATCGAGGACCTCCGTCGCGGGACTGACCTCGTCAAGCGCGGCTTCGCGAAGATGCAGAAAGGCGGCGTCATCATGGACGTCGTCAACCGTGAGCAAGCCCGAATCGCCGAGGACGCTGGCGCGGTCGCCGTGATGCACCTGGAGTCGGTGCCGGCCGACATCCGCAAGCGCGGCGGTGTCGCCCGGATGGCCGACCCCAGCAAGCTCGAAGAGATAATCGAGGAAGTGTCAATTCCGGTGATGGGCAAGGCCCGGATCGGCCACACTGCCGAGGCCCAGATTCTGGAGGCCGCGGGCGCGGACATGGTCGACGAGTCGGAAGTGCTGACGCAGGCCGACGACCGCTACCACATCGACAAGCGCGAGTTCACCGCACCGTTCGTCTGCGGAGCGCGGAACCTCGCCGAGGCGCTGCGCCGTATCGACGAGGGCGCGGCGATGATTCGCACCAAGGGCGAGGCAGGCACCGGCGACGTGAATCAGGCCGTCACCCACCAGCGTAACATCCAGCGCTCCATCGGGATGCTCGAAGGGATGGCGTACGAAGAGCGCGACGAGTGGGCCCGCGAACACGGTGCCCCCCGGCGGCTCGTCCACGAGACAGCGGACCGCGGCCGGCTGCCGGTCGTCAACTTCGCGGCCGGCGGCATCGCGACGCCCGCCGACGCCGCCCTGATGATGCAACACGGCTGTGACGGCATCTTCGTCGGCTCGGGCATCTTCGGCGCGGAGAACCCCCAGGCCATGGGCGAATCCATCGTCGCGGCGGTCAACAACTACGACGACCCCGAACAGCTCAAGGAGATCGCGAAGAACCCCGGCAAGGGAATGAAGGGCCAGGCGAACGCGGATCTGGACGAGGAAGAGCAGCTGCAGGGCCGCGGCGTCTAACTGGGGCCGCGACCAGCCGTATTTTCCCCGGTGTCAGGTTCATTACAGACGGTCGCTCAAAGACGAAGACACAAGTTCCTACGGCGGCGATAGGTGGCTGTGCAGGGGACGGCCACGCCGACGCCAGCGGCCAACGAAACCGGTGAAGGGCTTTTGGAACTCTTTACCGTGTTACAGCGGTCGCTGGAACAGTTGGTCGCGACACAGGGGCGACTCGTCGCGACGCTCATCCTCCTGGTCGTCCTGCTTGTCAGTGTCGTCGTCGTTCCCGCAGCACTCTCCCGGCTTCGGTCTGCCACGTCGGACCGAACCGGCGACTGGCTGCAGGTCATGGCCGACTACACGCCGACGACTATCCGGGGCGTGTTTCTCCGGATCGCCCAGTTCTCGATGATCGTCCTTGTCGTCCTCTCATTTCTCATCGTCTGGGGCGTTCTCGATATCGTCCAGACGGTTGGACCGTACCTCAACGGAAGTGATCAGTCGGTGCTGGCGACGATACAGACGGTCGTCCTCGTCATGCTGGCGTTCGTCCTGTCCGACCAGATGCAGCGGTGGATCGGCCGGTTCAGCCAGGCCGTCACCGGCTTCACCGAGCACCAGGAGGAGATTCTCCTCCGACTCGGGCAGGTCACCGTCTTCGTCACCATCGGCGCGACGATCTTCGCAGTCTGGGGTATCGACCTCAGCGGCCTGCTGGTCGGGGCAGGGTTCCTTGGTATCGTCGTCGGTCTAGCTGCGAGACAGACGCTCGGGTCGCTCATCGCCGGCTTCGTCCTGATGTTCTCCCGCCCGTTCACTATTGGCGACTGGGTACTCGTCGGCGATCAAGAAGGTATCGTGACTGATATCACCATCTTCAACACGCGGCTGGAGAACTTCGATGGCGAGTTCGTCATCATTCCGAACGACCGCGTGAGCGACCGCGCGGTGACGAACCGCAGCCGGAAGGGGCTGTTGCGCCTCACGGTGGACATCGGTGTGGACTATGACACCGACGTTGACCGGGCGATGGACCTCGCCCGCGAGGCGATGGCCGACATCGAACACGTCGTCGATTCGCCGACGCCGGACGTCGTCCCGAAGGATTTCGGGGACTCCGCTGTGGTGATGGAACTCCGGTTCTGGATCGACCACCCGACGCCACCGCGGAAGTGGCGCGCCATCTCGGCGGTCGTCCGGGGTGTGAAAGCCACCTTCGACGAGGAAGACATCTCGATCCCGTTCCCCCAGCGGACCCTCTCGAATCGTGTGGACGCGGCGGACGAGGAGTCGCCGGAACGCGGCGTGGAGATGCGTCCGGACGGCGACGGCTGACTTACAGGTCGAGGCCGTCGAGAAGGAGCCCCAGCCCGAGAACCCAGCAGCCCAGTGCGGTCCCGAGCGTGCCGACGTAGAACAGCCAGGACAGTCCCCGTCCCGTTGTCAGCCGCCCGCTCATCGCGGCGGTTGCGGCATCGGTCGCGGCCGGGAGCGATCCGGTGGTGAGAACCATACCGGCGAATGCGCCGACGGCGACCGGCAACGTCACGGCGACCAGCGCCAGACCGACACGTTCGGCCAGCGCGGCGACTGCAGCCGGGTCGAGCGGTCCGCTGTAGGTCGTGGCCGGCTGTCGCTGTGCCATGCTATTTCATAACATGTTCGTCTGACATAAAAGTACGCTCCTCGATGAAGACCGTGATCCGTGTTCGGAGTACGCAGTCGATCCGAGGACCCCACAGAACAGTTGTTTCAAGCGCTAAGGTCGGGTTCGTTGTTCGCTCTGGGTGGTAGGGATTCCACGGCGGAGCGGCCGCCGGTCGAAACTACTATCCCCAACGGGACGAACGGAGTGATATGAGCACTCCGCCGGGGGAGTATTACACCGAAGAACGCTGGCAGAACTGGCTAGACCGTATCGAGGAAGAAGAAGTCGACCCTGAAGACGAGGATTCGGCGCGGCTCCTGTTGAACCTCCAGGACGACGCCGCGATCGCGGTCGCGAAGATCCTCACGGACTACGAGGACGGACCGCTCGACGAAGCGGCGACCATCGACGAACTCACTGGCGTCCGAGAGATCGTTCTCGACGATATCGACATCGACGACGAGGAGACTGTGATGCTGATCGACGGCGTCCAGACCTCGCTGCTGTGCGTGTTCTACGCGGCCGAAGAGTACGTCGCGGAAGGGGCCGCGGACGACGCGACGATCACTGATTACATCGAGGCCGCCGCGGACGCGGAAGCGGAGGAAGACCTCGATGCGGCGCTGGGCTACTGTGTGCAGGCCGGCACGCTGATCATCGACGGGTCGGAGCTCCCGATGGAGGTCGCTGAAGACCTCGAATACGGGCTCGTCTCCGAGTGGGTCAACGGGCTCGACAGCCTACAGACCGCGATGAGCGACCCGGAAGTCGTCGAAGAAGACGAGAGTTGATAATTCGGCAGTCAGGTTTTTACCGCCGTCTCCGCAACTCATCGCCATGACTTTCACGGGCGATGAGCGCGCGCAGTCAGTACAGGTCGGGGCTGTACTGTTGTTCGGCGTGCTGATCATCGCCTTCTCCTCGTACCAGGCGTTTGCCGTGCCGGAGCAAAACCGGGAGGTGGAGTTCAACCACAATCAGCAGGTGCAGACGCAGCTCCAGGACCTGCGGAACGCCATCGTCTCCGTTCCGGGACAGCCGAGCCAGCAAGCCGTCTCGGTCCAGTTGGGGACGCGATACCCGAGCCGGCTGGTGGCGACGAATCCCGGACCGCCGTCGGGCCTGCTGTACACCGACGGGACGACCAACGAATCGCAGAACCTCACGGTCCGCAATGCCGAGGCGATTAACCCTGAGACGGCAGATTACTGGAACGGAACCGCATCGAGGCACTACAACACGGGAGCCATCGCCTACAAGCCGGAGTACAACGTCTACGGCGGAGCCCCGGAGACCGTCTACGAGCACTCGCTCGTCTACAACCAGTTCCGCGAGGGGAACATCACGCTCTCGGAACAGGCGATGGTCGACGGCCGCGACATCACGCTGGTCGCGCTCAACGGGTCGATGAGCCGCTCGGCGAGCGACTCAGTCACGGTCGACGTAGAGCCGAAATCCCAGTCGTCCCGGACGGTCCGCGTACGGAACGCGACAGGGTCGAACGTCTCAGTCTCGTTTCTCTCCCGGCTCCCGGCGTCGAAGTGGAACGAGACGCTCGACGAGGAACTCGACCCGAATCCTGGCAACATGAGCAACGACCGGTACGTCGCGGACGTTACCGGTGCCGGGGGACCTGGCTCGCTCAACAGGGTTACAATCGTCTTCGAGCGGGGGGCGACCTACCGCCTGAAGATGGCGAAGGCGGGCGTCGGGACGCGCGTCACAGAAGAGCGCGAGGCGTACCTCACGACTGTCGACGGGGATGCAATCACCGTTGCGAGGGGCACCAGCGAGGAAATCGTTCTAGAGGTCCGGGACGCGTACAACAACCCCGAAAGCGGTGTCACGGTCAACGGCTCGGCCAGTGCGGGATCGCTCACGACGGGGACGGAGTCCTCCGACAGCGATGGTCGGGTAACGTTTGAGTATCAAGCCGATTCGAACACGCCGGTCGCTACGAATCAGGTGAACTTCAGCCTACAGCAGCTGGATTCCTCGTTCCGCGGGGAGACGCCGGAGAACGTAAGCGTCAGCGTGAAGGTGACTGCTGGGTCCGGGAGCGGTGGGAATAGCGGCAATAGCGAGCGAATCGGGCTGGCGTACAACAACGACGCTGTGGCACTGGACAACGATGATGATGATACTATTCCCGGTGGCCTCGAATACACATTCACAAACACACATATCCAACGTGTCGAAATCACGGATATCGGTTTGACAAGCCAGAGCGAAGGTGTCAACCGGCTTTCGGATCAATTACCCAACAACCAGCGGGACCGTGTCGAACTATACATTGACGGCGACCTCAGCGACGGGTACACCGAAATCGGTGGCGGCACTGATCTCCCGACTACAATTGCTCTCGAAACCGGAACTCCACAGGTATCCGGACAGTCCACTGGACTCGTGTATCTCTATGAATTCCGACCGGGGAACAACGATGCGGTCAATATGAGTGGCAAGAACGTCACACAGACTATCACATACACGTTTCCAGACGGTGAGACCAGAGCCACCGCATTCACAGTGACTGGTGACTATAGCGAGTCGAGCCCGGATATTAGACCGCCGATAGCCGATTTCGGAACGGTGAAACACAACAGCAATGGGAATAATAACGACGATATTCAGTTCAATTTCCGTGTCGCAGATAAATCCGGGATTGACAGTGTAGAACTGACAGCAACAGCCAAGAACGGAAAAGAATTGAATTCGGTAACGAGAAACCCATCGAGTGGATCTCTGGTCGATTATTCATTAGATCTGACGAAAAAAAATACCCTCAACAATGATAACAAGGAAGTCAACGTGGTAATCACGTTGACAGATCGTAGTGGAAACACACACATCTGTGAAGGAACGATTACAACCGCCGACGCAGACCTGATAGACGAGAGGGGCCTGCGCTGTCGCACTCCCTGATGAACAGTGCTGGGTGATCCAACCGAACAATGATTCAGCAGAGATTCACGGTGATATAGACGACGCCGTCGGCGGTCGCCGCGCCGACGCCGATGTGGTTCGCGTTCGCTACGTAAAGAGTATCGCGGGGACCGGAGAGGTCGAACCAGTGGTCGGCGACGGCGTCGGCCACCCGGGTCGCGTTCGCGCCGTTCGGGTCGACGCTCGTGACCAGTTCAAGGTCGGTCACCGGGCGGAAGTACGCGTTCCCCTCGTGACGGAGGCGACACTGCTCGGACAGTCCGGCAGTCGCGTACCGGTCTGTCGTGTCTGTCCCGTTCGCAATCGGGGAGGCCGACCCTTGTGCAGCCATCCGCTCGCTGTGGTTGCTAGCCATGGCCGACAACTTCTGCCCAGTTTTTGTCTTATCGGAAAGTGAGCCATCGAAGGCGTCGTTGGCAACCGGGTTCCCGCGTCGGTCGTTGATTGCCGCCACAAGCCGGTCTTCGACGCGGGCCGTGTCGATAGCCGCCCCCGAGTCTGTGGGCGTACTCCGTGCCGCGTCCGGTGTCGGGGTGGGTTCCGCGGACTGCGTCACAGCGTCGGTGGTCTCCGAACTACTCGGCGTCGCCGGCGACGTACTGTCCGCACTGGGGGTCGCTGCCGGTGGCGCCGCCGTGGTCACCGCCGGCGCTGGCTCGGTCGGGGGGGCTCCGGGTGACCCCTCGACCGCCACTCCCGCGAGTACCGAGACACTGACCGCCGCCAGAACCACTAGCCCGAACGTGATGACCGACCTGTTCATGTGAAGCGTTCCTGTCCCGTTCCGAGAAATGATACTTGGGTAACAGCTATCTCGGAACTGGCTCGAACGGCGTAGACTCGGCTTTCTCTCCACAAATATGTTTGGACGGGTTCGGGCCCCGATTACCAGCGACGAAAACCCGCCCGTAAACATCTTTACTATGCATGAGTGTCCTGAGGTATGGGTGACCTGTCGCGGCGCGGCTTCGGGGCCGCAGTGCTTGCCGCGCTCTCCGCCGGCTGTCTCGGGAATCGACCTGAAGAGGAATCCGAGACCACGCCGGTCCCGGAACCGACAGCGTCACAGCGGGCAGCCACAACTGATCGCGCCGGGGCTGCCTCGACGCCAGCGGCGGACAGTGCTGCGGCTCCGGCGAACACTCCGACGGCACAGCGCTCCGCGGCGTCTCGGACGAACAACACGACGGAGACGTCAGCACGTCTCCAAGTCGAAACCGAGACCCCGACACCGACGCCTGAACCGAACCGCCGGTCGGTCGATACGACGTTCCGGCTGGAGGAAAACGAGTACCAGGATTACACGGTCGAGGCGACCGGCCAGACGACGCTTACCTACGACCTCATTGTTCGGCGCGGCCCGGCCGTGGATGTGCTTCTGTTTACCGAAGAAGAGTATCGGGCGTTCCAGAGCCGTTACCGGGCCCGGCACGCCGGTGAGGTGTCGCGGTTTCACCAGACGAACATCCGCGACAATCGGATCACCATCGCGCCGGGGACGTATCGACTCGTGGTCAACAACACCGACTGGTCGCGGGCCGTTCCGTCACCCGATGAGCCGTACGATGTTCTCGAAGGCGAATGCATGGTCGATTTCTCTTTTAGCGCGGAACCGGCGACCAGCGAGTAACTGTCTCACAAGTAGCTCGCATCCCGCCGCCACAATACTAGACAATCGTCGAAAGGCCAGTCGACAAGCCCATATACGTCCGTGCTGACGTTAGACCCATGACTGCAGTCGGTATCGACGCCATGGAGATATGGACCGGGAAGCTCAAACTCGACCTCGCGGAGACGTTCGCGCCGGCCCAGGGGGACGACCCGGGGAAGTACACCAAGGGGCTCGGCCTGCGCGCCTCGTCGTTCCCGGACGTGTACGAAGACATCGTCACGATGGGTACGAACGCGGCCTATCGGCTGATGGATCGCAAGGGGCTGACACCCGAAGACATCGGCCGCATCGACGTGGCCACCGAGAGCGCCTTCGATAACTCCAAGCCCGTCTCGACGTACATCGCGGGCTGTCTCGAACAGGTGTACGACGAGAACTTCCACCACGCTAACAAGGGCGAGCGGAAGTTCGCGTGCATCTCGGGGACACAGAGCGTCGACGACGCCTACAACTGGATCCGCGCCGGGCGGAACCGCGGTCGGGCCGCGCTCGTCATCGCAACGGACACCGCCCTGTACGCCCGCGACGATCCCGGTGAGGCCACGCAGGGGGCCGGCGCGGTGGCGATGCTCATCGACGAGGACCCCAATCTGGTCGAACTCTCGACCGAGCAGGGGTACGGCAGCGCCGACGAGACTGACTTCCTCAAGCCCAATCAGCAGTTCCCGTCCGTCGACGGGAAGCGCTCAGTGAACGTCTACCTCGCCCGCATGCGCGAGGCGCTGGAAGACTTCGCCGAGGTGGCCGGCGACATCCACCCGGGCGACTACGAGATGATTCCGTTCCACACGCCGTTCCCGGGGATGGTCCGGAAGGCCGCAGCGCTGGGCTACCGACACATCATCCGCGGCACGGACGTGGGCGACCTGGTCGCCGAAGAAATCGGCCACCAGCCCGTGCGTGCGGATTTCGAGACCGACGACGAGTTCCACGCGGCGATCAAGGAGTACACCGACGCACTTACCGAAACCGAGCGCTATCAGGACTGGTACGCAAACACCATCGAACCGACGCTCGAAATCTCCCGCGAAGTCGGCAACTGGTACACTGGTTCCGTCCACATCGCTCGCGCCGCCGGCCTGAAACACGCCCGCGAGAACGGACTGGATCTGGACGAGGCACGGCTGCTGGTCGCCTCCTACGGCTCCGGTGCACAGGCGGAGGTCCACGCCGAGACTGTCGTGCCCGGCTGGGAGGAGGAGATCGGCGCACTCAGCATCGACGAGCAGATCCGGAACCGCCACGAACTCACCTTTGCGGAGTACGAACAGGTCCACGACGTCCACAATCACGAGACCGAGACCGATGTCGAGGAGTTCACCGCGCCCGAAGACGAGTTCGCCTTCGACGGCTGGGGCCGGATGGGTGAGCGGAAATACCGGTACGTGGAGTAACGAGGGCTCGACTGGGGTGAAGCCTCAAACTAGAGCGGCGACCGCAAGGAGCCGTAGAGAATTTCGAGAGCCTGAGCGAAGTGAGTGGTCTCGCGATGCGAACGGACAACGTAGTGACCCGTGAGCAGCGAGGGTCGAAGCGAACAGCGGAGCGAGAACAGACGGTAGCTTGCGCGAAATCGTCGCCATCGAATACGAGAGGGAAACCCCATGCCGAGGGCACCCGTAGACGGCCCCGTATGTCAACGAAGACTGGAGCCAGCGTTCAGTTGATTCGCAACGCCACTGTTCTCGTGAACGTTGGTGACGCGACGTTCCTCATCGATCCGATATTCTCACCGGCCGGTGAGAACCCGCCCGTATCGAATTCGCCAAACGACCGTCGAAACCCGCTCGTCCCGATGCCGGACGTCGACCTGTCCTACGACGCCGTGGTCGTCACGCACCGCCACCCCGACCACTGGGATGAGGCGGCAAAAGCGGAACTTGACGACGAGGTACCGCTGTTCTGTCAGCCCTCGGAGGCAGACGCCTTCGCTGAAGAGGGCGTTGCTGATGTGCGCCCAGTTGATGACGAGGCCTCGTTTGCGGGCGTCGCCGTCCACCGGACACCCGGTCGGCACGGGCATGGGGAGTTAGCCGAGGAGATGGGGCCGGTTTCCGGGTTCGTCTTCGAAGCCGATGAGACGGTGTACGTTGCGGGCGACACGATCTGGTACGAGCCGGTCGAAGAAACGCTTGACCGGTTCGATCCGGATCTGGTCGTCCTCAATGGCGGCGAAGCACAGTTCGAGCAGGGCGATCCCATCACGATGGGCATCGAGGACGTCTCCGCCGTCCGTGACGCCACCGATGCCACGGTCGTCGTGGTGCATATGGAAGCGATTAACCACTGCTTGCTCACTCGCGAGGAGCTTCGGTCGGCGACAGAGGACGTCCACGTTCCTGAAGACGGCGAGCGGATTGACCTGTGAGATGAGAGTGCTCGACTGACGACAGGTGTCCGCTTCGGCTCTCGTCAGTTTGACCACGAAGCTCTCTCTTCGCCCGAGCTTAGCAGTCCCACGCGGCTGTTTCACTCCGTCTGGCGAATAAAAGGGATGTGTCGGGGCAACAGCCTGTTCCAAAACGACGCGCTCAGGGGAGCTCTCGCAGGCCGCCAAGCAGGTCTTCCAGGTCGGTGTCGGTAATCGCCAGCGAGAAGTCGTCGATGCGAGCGAGGTCCTGGGCGTGCTCCCAGACGGCCTCGTCGTCAAGCCCGTGCAGGATGACGGCGTTGGGCGTCGGCGAGACGACCCGGAGCGCGACCAGCGGCGACTCGCCGCGGGTCACGTTCGTGAACACGAGCGCGCGGTTGGTCGACTGGCCGTACAGCTGGTAGAACTCGTCGGAGGAGAGCCGCGTGATGGCGGCGATGGAGTTGATCACGGTGTGGCCCGCCACGGTGTCCTGGCTGCCGCGGAACAGCTCTGTCGCGTCGATGGCGTCGTAGACGCGCTCGACGCCGACGTTGGCCGAGTACTCCCGCAGGTCGTGGACCACGTCGCTGTCGAACCCGGCCGAGAGCACGCGGGCGTGCTGGCGGATGTGGTCGCCGCCGCGGTCCTCGTCGATATCGAGCAGCGCGACGACGAGTCGCCTGACGACGCCGATACCGGGGTTGTCACGCCGGCCGCTTTCGTAGTCCGAGACCACGGACGGGGATACGTCGAGTTCGTCGGCGAGTTCGGTCTGTGCCACGTCGAAGTCAGTGCGCCACTTCCGCAGGGTCGCCCCCGGTTCGTCGCTCAGTGCCACCTCACCCGCCATCTTCTCCGCGAGATCCTCGCGTGCGCCCCCTGCCATTAGTTCACACGCTGGAGGGTCGCGAATAAAAGGGTATCGGAACCACAGGCGCTTACCGGCGAGCGGTCAGTTCGACTGCAGTAAGGACGCCGTTCGAGGGGGTGTGAACGACGCGCACCTCGATGCTGTCGCCCGGTTCGACGGTGCCGCCGCCAGCGTTCAGCTGAAAGGTGATCGTGCGGCCGGCCGACCATCGCTGGCCGCCCGCGGCGATGACGCCGCCGACGCAGTAGTCGTAGACGACGTTGTCTGGGTCATCGGCGTTACTCGCTGAAAGCGCCGTCCCGGAGACCGGCAGGTCGACGAGGCGGGCGCGGGTGCCGGCGTCCGGAAGGCGGACAGCGACCTCGATCTCGTCCGCCGGGACCGAGTCGCCGCCGGCGTGTCGAATCACCACCGCGTTCTCACCGCAGCCGCCAGAGGGACCGGTGACGAAACTGCCCGTCGACCGGACGACGGTAGGCGTCCGCTGGTCCAGTCCGGCAGTCGTATTCAGCGCATACCCGCCGACTGTCGCGGCCAGGAGGACGGTGACCGCGAGCATCAGAACGACGCCGATGACGGGGCTGACGCCGCGACGGCCGTGACTGGTGATGGGGAGGTCCACGCCTGTCGCTCTCTATGCCGCGCCTTCCGTCAAAAACCTCAGCAGCGAGTCCCTGCTACGATTCGCCGAGCGCGGTGGCGATTGCGGCTCCGACGGTCCCGAAGACGGCCGGGTAGACGACGCCGGCGAGGACGACCGCCGTCAGCAGCGTCGGTGCACCCTGTCCCGATTCGCCGGCGCTGACGGTGAACAGCACCGCCCCGAGGACCGCCAGCGGGAGATATCCAAGCACGACAGCGGGGCCGACGCGAACCGCGCGGCCGATGTCAGTCGTCCCGTCGATCCGAGCCGTCGCGATTCCCGCGGCCGTCAGCACTGCCGGCGGGAGCAGGTACAGGACCGCCGACAGCGACTCGTTCTCGGCGATGAAGTTGACCGCCGACGTGCCGCCGAGGAACGGAATGTTGACCGTGATCGTCGTCGTCACGAACTGGGCGTTGAAGAACACCCAGCCGACGATTTTCCAAGCCGCCCGGTCGTCGCCGAACGACTCGGCGATGTTCGTCAACAGGGCGTCCTGAACGGTGGAGATACTCAGGGCGTAGACGAGGACGTACGTCAGAACGAACGCCGCGGCACCGGCGAGGGCACCGACCGCGTAGCTCCGACGTGCTGTGTCACGCATGACGGTTAGCCCGCGGCCAGTGATGGGGATATGTCTTCTGGCTGGTAAGGGAAGTGCATAACTCAATGTCGACGACTGTAGTAGTAGGGACAACAGCGACAATTGTGGGTTCAGGCCTATTTCAGGGGAACTTTCTTTAGTATACCCATCATCTAACTAAATATGTCTGAGGCGACGCTCGACGACCGCGGCCGCCTGACGCTCCCCAAAGAGTTGCGCGAGCGCTACGGTGACCGCTACCATATCGTCGAACTCCACGACGGAATCAAACTGGTTCCCGTTGCAGAGGAGCCGCTTGATGCACTCCGAGACGAGTTCGCAGATGTCGAAAAGACAGCGGATGAACTCCGTCAAGGGGCACGTGACGCGGCGCTAAATGAGGCCGGACGTTGAATGTACGTCGAGACTGATTTTTTGCTCGCCCTCATCAAGGACGAAGATTGGTTGGGTGATGCTGCCGAAGCAGTCTACCGGGACCACCGGGACGAACTGTGGACCTCACAGTTCACACTTATCGAACTCCTCATGGTCGCCTATCGGGAGGAGCGAGACACCGAGCGAGTCGTCACGAACGCTGCGGCGCTTGTAGAGGTGCGCGGTGACGTGGACACAGTGGTCGCAGCAGCGACGTACGTCGAGGACCACGGATTCACGCCCTTTGATGCGCTACATCTCGTCGAATCCGACGGCGATACAATTGTCTCCAGCGACGAGACGGACGAATCTGTCGCGCCGCATCTCGACCTCAAGACGGCGGACGGCGAGTAACGCTCCGCAACCACTAAACGCCGGTCGCGCCAATCACGATTCAATGGACTGGACGGAGAAGTACCGCCCGACGACGCTGTCGGAGGTGCGGGGCAACGACAAGGCCCGCGACGCACTCAAGAAGTGGGCGGAGACGTGGGACGACCACCGCGAGGCGGTCATCCTCCACGGGTCCCCGGGCATCGGGAAGACCTCGGCCGCCCACGCGCTGGCAAACGACATGGGGTGGCCGACAATCGAACTCAACGCCAGCGACTCCCGGACGAAGGACGTCATCAATCGGGTGGCCGGCGAGGCGGCCAAGTCCGGGACACTGACCGCCGGCGGTGGCGGCCGCCGACTCGTCATCATGGACGAGGCGGACAACATCCACGGCAACGCCGACCGCGGCGGCGCGCGGGCCATTACGTCGCTGGTCAAGGAGGCCAGCCAGCCGATGATCCTCATCGCCAACGAGTACTACGAGATGTCAAACGGCCTCCGGAATAACTGCCAGGACATCGAGTTTCGCGACGTGTCGCCCCGTTCTATCGTTCCCGTCCTCCGCGATCTCTGTCGCCAGGAGGGCGTCGAATACGAGTCCGACGCGCTGCAGGAACTCGCCGAGCAGAACAGCGGCGACCTGCGGGGCGCGGTCAAGGACCTCCAGGCCATCGCCGAGACGACAGAGCGGTTGACCGCCGACGACGTGGTGACCGGCGAGCGCGACACGACCGAGGGTATCTTCGAGTACCTCGATGTGGTACTCAAGGAGGCCGGCGCGCAGGAAGCCCTGGAGGCCAGTTACGACGTGGACGAGACGCCGGACGACCTCATCAACTGGATCGAGGACAACATGCCCAAGGACTACGAGGGGGCCGAACTGGCGCGGGCCTACGAGTTCCTCTCGAACGCCGACCAGTGGCTCGGCCGCGTCCGCGAGACACAGAACTACTCTTTCTGGCGGTACGCCGGCGACAACATGACCGCCGGCGTCGCCGCAGCGCGAGACGGGACCAAGGGCGGTTGGACCCGCTATGGCCCGCCGAGCTACTGGTCGAAGCTCGGTCGGTCGAAGGGAACCCGGAACACGCGGGACTACGTCGCCCAGCAGATAGCCGCCATCGACGGCGTCTCGATGCGGACCGCCCGCCGGGAGATCATGCCCTTCCTCTCGACGATGACCCACCACTGCCGGAACCGCGACCTGACGGTGGCGATGGCGGCCACCTACGACCTTGACGCCGAGCACGTCTCGTTCGTCACCGGGTCGGGCAAGGACACGAACAAGGTGCAGGACATCGTCGCCGACGCCGAGGCACTCAAGGAGGAAGCCGCCGTCGAACACTCCGGCGGGGTTTTCGAGGGTGCGAGTGCGGAAGGTGGTGACGGAGAAAACGATGCAGTTGACGATTCTGTCGATGCCGACGCTGGCGAAGAGAGCGGCGACCAGCAGGTAACGCTTGCGGCGGACGATGGCGCTGAATCCGACGCCGCCGGGGACGGCACCACTACCGGCGACGAGACAGAGTCCGCGAGCGAGGCAGCCGAAGACGACGACCAGCAGTCCGGCCTCTCTGACTTCATGTAGTCACCGGCCGGTCGTGCCGAGGCCGGGAATCGCGACCCGCTGTTCGACGTACTCCATCAGGAGCGACGCCGAGATGACCAGCGCCAGGTACAGCAGGCCGGCGAGGACGAACAGCTCCGTGTACCGGTAGGTTTCGCTGGCGATGGCGTCGGTCCGCTCGAACAGTTCGCGGACGGTGATGAAACTCGCCAGCGACGAGTACTTGATGAGGTAGACGAGTTCGTTCGACCAGCCCGGAATCGCGTAGCGCAGACCCTGGGGCAGGACGACGTGCCGGATTCCATCGACCTTCGAGAGGCCGATTGAACGAGCGGCAGTGAGCTGGCCCTCCGGGACGGAGTTCAGCGCCGAACGGATGTACTCGGACTGGTAGGCCGCGCTGTTGAGCATGAACGCGATGACAGCCACCCAGAACGCCTGGGCGGGGATGAATCCGGTCCCGACCGTGGGGAGTTCGCGGATGACCGTCGTCAGCGGCGTCGCGAAGTAGAGGACGAACAGCTGGGCGAGCAGCGGCGTCCCGCGAAACAGTTCGGTGTAGCCCAGCGCAACCGAGCGAGTGGCGCTCCCGCCGTACACGCGGGCGACGCTGAGCGGGACGGCGATGACGAACCCGAGCGCGATGCCCAGCACCGTCAGCAGTATCGTCGCCCACACGCCGGTCGCCAGCGGTGGCAGGTAGGGAATCGACGCCGCCAGGAACTCGAAGAAGCCGGCGACCCAGCCGACGGGGAACCCGACCGGACCGAGACTCGCCGCGAGACCGCCGAGCGCCGCTGCAGCCGCCTCAAACGGTGCAGTCGGGAAGAACGACGTGTTGCGCTCGATGAGCGCGCCGTCCAGCAGGAAGTCGTTCGTCCACCGCACGACGAGCCACATCCAGAAGACCGCGACGGTAAACAGTGTCAGCGGCTGGTCGGTCAGGCCGGCGGCACGGGCCCGAATCGTCCGGCCGGCGGTCGTGGACTCCGATGTTCCCATCGGTCACTCCCCCTCGTGGGTCGTCTCCAGGCGACTGAGGAACTCGCCAGTTCGGGCCGCCTGCGGGTTCTCGAACAGCTGTTTCGGCGGGCCGTGTTCGACGATACGCCCGTCGTCGAGGAAGATGATGTCCGACGCCGCCGACCGCGCGAACCCCATCTCGTGGCTGACGACGAGCATCGTGATGCCCTCGGCGGCGAGGTCGCGCATCACCTCGACCACTTCGCCGACGAGTTCCGGGTCGAGCGCGCTGGTCGGCTCGTCGAACAGCAGGAGCTTCGGGTCCATCGCGAGCGCGCGGGCGATGCCGACCCGCTGTTTCTGGCCGCCCGAGAGTTCGGCGGGATAGGAGTCAGCCTGGTCTAACAGTCCGACCTGTTCGAGGTATTCATAGCCCCGCTCTCGGGCCGCCTCTTTGTCCATACCACGGACCTTCCGCAGGCCGAGCGTGACGTTTCCGAGTGCCGTCAGATGGGCGAAGAGGTTGAAGTCCTGGAACACCATCCCCACTTGCTTTCGGAGTTCGTTCACGTCGGTGTCGGGGTCGGTGACGCAGTCGCCGTCGAGGTAGATGTCGCCGTCGTTGATCTCGGTGAGGCGGTTGACACAGCGCAGCATCGTCGACTTCCCGCTCCCGCTGGGGCCGATGACCACGTCGACGTCGCCAGCGTCCATCTCGAAGCTGACGCCGGAGAGCACCTGTTCCTCACCGTAGGACTTGTACACGTCGTCGAGTTCCAACAGCGGGTCGGTCACGCGCGCTCACCTCCGGGAATGCTGAAGTGGTCGTCGACGTAGTCGAGCGAGCGGTTCGTCACGAACGTGAGAACGAAGTAGATGAGGCTCACAGTCAGGAAAATCTCCAGTGCAGCCGTGCTTCGACCGCCCTGATAGAGGTTCTGTCCGACGGTCAGCAGTTCGCCGAGGCCGATGACGATGGCGATACTCGTGTCTTTCAGGACGATGGTGAACTCGTTTTGGAAGCCGGGGACGCTCCGGCGAAGCGCCTGTGGGACGACCACGCTGCGGATCGCCTGTAGCCGACCCATGCCGACGGCGCGAGCGGCCTCCAGTTGCCCCTCGTCGACGCTCTGGAGCGCGCCCCGGAAGATCTGTGACTGATAGGCGGCGCTCCGGAGACCGAGCGCGATGGTCGCCGTCACGAAGGCGCTGCTCGACACCGAGAGCCCGAAGAAAAGCAGGATGATGATGACGAGCAGCGGCGTTCCGCGGAGGACGACGCCGGCCGTCTCGACGGCGCGTTTGAGCGGGCCGCGGCCGTACACCTCGACGGCTCCCGCCGGGAACCCGAGCAGAAAGCCCAGCAGGATGCTCGCCGCTGTCAGGCCGACCGTGACACCCGTGCCGACGAGTAGCAGGTCGAGGTTCCCGACGACGAACGCCCAGTCACTCTGCAACGGAAGGGGTGGCATCGGTTACTGCTGGCCGAACCACTTGTTCGTCAGGTCCTGGTAGGTGCTCCCGTCCTGTACCGTGGCCAGGCCGTCGTTGAGTGCCTGCGTAAACTCGTCGTCGCCCTCGCGGACGCCGAACCCGAAGTTCTCGCCCGTCTCGTACCTGAAGGCGATGGTGACCGGGCGCTGGGCGGCGAAGGTCTGAGCGACCGGCTCGTCGATGACGACCGCGTCGATGTTGCCGTTCTGGAGGTCCTCGACAGCTAACACGTAGTTGCCGTAGGAGTTGTAGTTCGACTCGTCGAGGTTGCCGGGTTCGATGAGCTCCGACTGAATCGTGCTCTCGCCGGTGGTCCCCTTCTGTGCGCCGATGGGGCGTCCGGAGAGGTCCGACAGCGACGACGGCGAGAAGTCGCCGTCTTCACGGACGACAATCGCCTGGTTCGAACTGTAGTACGGATCGGTGAAGTCGATGGTCTCGTCGCGCTCGTCGTTGATAGTCATCCCCGCGGCGACCACGTCGATGTTCTCGTTGGTCAGCGCCGGAATCAGCGACTTGAACTCGAACTCCTCCCAGCCGGCCAGGGTGTAGTCGGTCTCGTCGACGACCGCCTCAAGTAGGTCGATGTCAAACCCGACGAGTTCGCCGTCCTGCTTCATTTCGAACGGGGGGAAACCCGGTGCAGTTCCGGCAGTGATCTCGGTAGTGCCGTCATCACCGCCACTGCCACCGCCACCACCGAAACAGCCTGCGAGCGATACAGTTACTGCAGTTCCACCGGCCGTGGAGAGATACTGGCGTCGTGAAAGGCCGTCGTCTGACATAATCCCCACCACACGGCAGACCGGAATATATCTTACGTGTTAACCACAGGGGTGGTACACGTGTTCAATCGTCAGCGCGTGCCGTGTGCTGGCTGTCGGCCGATTGTACTGACGGGGACTCCGCCGTGTCGGTGTATGCCCATGCCGTCGCCGCAACCATCGCACCGAAGATGAGCTGTGCGGCCCCGTGGTGGAGCACCTGCGCCGTGGCACCGAAATTGAAGATGGTGTTCGCGCCGAGGAGGACCTGCACCGGGAGCACGACCGTGGCGACGCCTGTCGCGAGCTTGATCCGCCGGCTGTACTCACCGCGCCACGCGGCGATTGTCGAACCGAGGATTCCGAAGCCGGTAATCATTGCGACTAAACGGTGGAACCACTCGACGAAGCTCGCCCAGTTCGCGGGGAACAGCCCCATCCAGCCGTCACAGAACGGCCAGCGTGCCTCACAGGTCAGCCCGGCGCCGATAGCCCCGGTGTACACGCCAAGCAGGATGAGGGCGAACGTCAGCACCGTCGTCGTCGCCACCAGTCGGCGGAAACGGGTGGTCATACCTAGAGCTTCGGTTGCACGTACTTATGCTCTCTTTTCGCGACTTGCCGACGAGTACAATTATCTTTACTGATACTCTCGGAGTCATCTTTATCTACAGGTGTCATGGAATGGAACATAGCTACCTTATGTTCGAACAGATCCGCACCTACATCTACGGCCAGGGGTCCCGTTCCTCGGACGCTACGGCCCAACGGGCGGACGGAGGACTCGTCGCGAGCGACGGGCAGATTCGCTTTCTGACCGACGCTATTGACCCGGACTCGCCGCGACTCAGCGAGTGCTTCGACGACCCCGAGAGCGCCGCAATCGGGTCTCAACACGTCGAACGGCAGTTCGAACTCGGTCCCGACGAGCTACGGGCGCTGATCGACGAGTACGAAGCTGCCGGAATCAGCCAGAGCGAGTTCGTCGCAACCCAGGGGTTCGTAACCGAATCGCTCGTCGAAGGTGCGTTCGATCAGCTTCGGGACGAACTCGGGCCGGAGGCACAGACCGCTATCGATTCTGTCGAAGCCGAACTCCAGGAGGGACTGGAAACGACCCAGTACGTCTCCCAGACCGGTGTCGACGCGTTCACCGAGTCCACGACGGACAGCGGCTCCGGCGCGGCACTTGATTACCACAGCGTGTTACATCACATCGGGACGCCGCTCTTTATTTTAGATACGAACGGCGACATCCTCACCTGGAACAGTTCGCTGGAGGAGCTCACCGGGGTCTCCGAATCCGAGGCCCAGGAGATGGAGATGGCGAGCATGGCGTTCTATCCGGACGGTCGACGCGGAAAGACGCTCGCCGACAAGGTCCTCGATGCACCGGAGACCACCCACACGGAGTACGACGTGCCGAAGGTCGAAGACGAGGACTTCACGCTGTACCGCGATACGAGCGTGATGGCCGACCAGCACGGGAACGAACGCAATATCTCGTTCAGCGCCGCACCGATCTACGACGACGACGGCGAACTCATCGCAGTCGTCGAGATGGTCCAGGACCGGACCGACGAGGCCAATCGCCACGAGGCCGTGACGAGCCTGGTCGAAGAGGTCAAATCGACCATGGCTGCGCTCAAGAACGGCCGGCTCGACGCCCGGGCGTCGTTCGACCGGACCGACGGCGGCGAGTACGTCGACGACCAGCTGTACGAGGTCGTCGACTCGCTCAACGACATGGCCGAGCAGGTCGAGCAGTTGGCAGACCAGGTGGACGAACAGGCACAGCAACTCGCGGTGACCATTCAGCAGGCGAATTCGTCCGCCGAGACCGTCGAAAGCCGGGTGACCGAACAGACTGAGTCACTCACGAAGGCGGCCGACAACATCCAGAACATCGGGGCCGGGATGGAGGAAGTCGCTGCGACATCGAGCGAAGTAGCGTCGGCGGCGAAACGGGCGAAGGATGCCGCCGAAGACGGATCAGACGCCGGCGAGACAGTCATGGAGGTCACCGACGGCCTCACCGAGACGAGCGAAGACCTCGTCGACACCGTCACCGACCTCGACGACCAGATGGACGAAGTTAGCGAGATCGTCGAGATCATCGCCGACGTGGCAGAGCAGACGAATATGCTCGCACTGAACGCCAACATCGAGGCGGCCCGGGCCGGCGAAAGCGGGAGCGGGTTCGCCGTCGTGGCCGACGAGGTGAAGACGCTCGCCAACGAGACGAGCGAGTACGCCTCCGAGATATCGACGAGTATCAACACCATTCAGGACCAGGCGACCCAGACGGCCGAGATGGTCGAGACGTCACACGAGCAGGTCGAGCACGCGGAGTCCGAGATCGCGGATGCGCTGGATGCGCTGGACGAGATATCCGACGCCGTCGAGGAAGCGACGAGGGGCATTCAGGAAGTCGCCGACGCCAACGACGATCAGGCGAGCGCTATCGAGGACGTGACTTCGATGGTCGAAGACGCGCAGAACCACGCCCAGGAGGCCGAAACGGCGACCAAGGAGATCGTCGAAGCCACCGACCGGCAGGAGGACGCTGTGACCGAGTTGACCGACCGAGTCGGCGAACTCACCAACACGAACTGAGACCCGAAGTCGGCCCATCACGGCGGTGTCCCGGCGGCGGATGTTTTCCAATTGACGGGACACTCGCGGGCGAAAAATCGCCGCAAGCCGCCGATATTCGACAAATGTCGTTGTACCGCTCGTCCGTTGACGGTAAACTTGTCTTTTTTACAGTTGGGTTCGACTTCGGGGTATGGGACTTGACGAGGACGCACTGGAGTACCACCGGAGTGAGCCGCCGGGGAAGATCGAGATCGCGACGACGAAACCGACGAACACCCAGCGAGACCTCTCGCTGGCGTACTCGCCCGGCGTGGCCGCACCGTGTAAGGAGATCGACGAAGACCCCGAGCGGGCCTTCGAGTACACCGCGAAGGGGAACCTCGTCGGCGTCGTCTCCGACGGGTCCGCCGTGCTCGGCCTCGGCGACATCGGCCCGGAAGCCGGGAAGCCGGTCATGGAAGGGAAAGGCGTACTGTTCAAGCGCTTCGCCGACATCGACGTGTTCGACGTGGAACTGGACACGGACGACGCCGAGGCGATGATACAGACGGTACAGGCGATGGAACCGACCTTCGGTGGCATCAACCTCGAAGACATCGCTGCCCCGGAGTGTTTCGAGGTCGAGCGCCGACTCAGCGAGGAACTCGACATCCCGGTGTTCCACGATGACCAACACGGGACCGCGATCATCTCCGGCGCGGCGATGGTCAACGCGGCCGACATCGCCGACAAGGAACTGGAGGAACTGGACGTCGTCTTTTCGGGTGCCGGAGCGTCCGCTATCGCCTCGGCGAAGTTCTACGTCTCCCTGGGCGTCTCGAAGGACAACATCACGATGTGTGACTCCTCGGGGGTTATCACCGAGGAACGAGCGACTCACGAGGACCTCAACCGGTTCAAACAGGAGTTCGCCCGCGATATTCCGGAGGGGGACCTCGCCGACGCGATGGAGGGTGCCGACGTGTTCGTCGGGCTCTCCGTCGGCGGCATCGTCGATCAGGAGATGGTGCGGTCGATGGCCAGCGACCCGATCATCTTCGCGATGGCGAACCCGGACCCCGAGATCGCCTACGAAGACGCCAAATCCGCCCGCGACGACACGGTCATCATGGCGACCGGTCGGTCGGACTACCCGAATCAGGTCAACAACGTCCTCGGATTCCCGTTCATCTTCCGCGGCGCGCTCGACGTGCGAGCGACCGAAATCAACGAGGAGATGAAGGTGGCAGCGGCACGCGCGCTGGCCAACCTCGCCAAACAGGACGTGCCCGACGAGGTCGTCAAGGCTTACGGCGATCAGCCGCTGCAGTTCGGCCCTGACTACATCATCCCGAAACCGCTGGACCCCCGGGTCCTGTTCGAGGTGACCCCCGCAGTCGCCGAGGCCGCCATCGAGAGCGGCGCGGCACGGACGGAAATCGACACGGAGGCCTACGTCGAGGAGCTCGAAGCGCGGCTGGGCAAGTCCCGCGAGATGATGCGCGTCGTGCTCAACAAGGCCAAGAGCGACCCCCAGCGGGTCGTGCTCGCCGAGGGCCACGACGAGAAGATGATCCGCGCGGCCTACCAACTGGTCGAACAGGGCATCGCCGAACCGGTCCTCATCGGTGACGCCGACCGCATCGAGTCCACGCGCCGGAAGTTCGGCCTGGAGTTCGACCCCGCGGTCGTCGACCCCGAGACAGCCGACGTGGCCGACTACGCCGACCGCCTGTACGAAATCCGGCAGCGGAAAGGCATCACCCGCCGCGAGGCCGACGAACTCATCCGGGACGGGAATTACCTCGGCAGCGTGATGGTCGAGATGGGCGACGCCGACGCGATGCTGACCGGGCTCACCCACCACTACCCTTCGGCCCTGCGGCCGCCGCTGCAGGTCATCGGCACGGCCGAGGACGCCGACTACGCGGCCGGTGTGTACATGCTGACGTTCAAGAACCGCGTCATCTTCTGTGCGGACACCACGGTCAATCAGGACCCCGACACGGACGTGCTGGAGGAGGTCACCCGTCACACCGGGGAACTGGCACGTCGGTTCAACGTCGAACCGCGAGCGGCGATGCTGTCGTACTCGAACTTCGGCAGCGTCGACAACCCCGGAACGAAGAAGATCCGCCGGGCGGTCTCTCGCCTGCAGGACGACGACCGCGTCGACTTCCCGGTCGACGGCGAGATGCAGGCCGACACCGCCGTCGTCGAGGACATCCTGCAAGACACCTACGAGTTCTCCGAACTCGACGACCCCGCGAACGTCCTCGTGTTCCCCAACCTCGAAGCCGGGAACATCGGCTACAAACTCCTCCAGCGACTGGGCGGCGCTGAGGCCATCGGACCGATGCTCGTCGGCATGGACAAGCCGGTCCACGTCCTCCAGCGCGGCGACGAGGTCAAAGATATCGTGAACCTCGCGGGCGTCGCCGTCGTCGACGCTCAACAGGAGTAATCGACGCGACCGCCTTTTTCGGGCATTGACTACGGAACGCGCAGAGCGCGGTTCGTTCCGAAATCGGTTAAAAACTCAGCGTTCAGGCCTGTCGCCGGAACGCGATGTCACGTATCGCCTCGCCGTCGACCGCGGGTGGGTGGGTGAATGAAGAGCGCATCGATGACGGCCACTGCGCCGACGAGCGATGCGCCAGCGATTGCCGCCTGGATTGAGAGGCCCAGAACGACCGCGGCGACGAGCGTGAGGGCGAACACCGCGGGGATGACGGCGAGGACGAGGTCGTGCCGCGTCGGCGACTGACGCGGCAACAGTTGCTCGGCGTACTGTCCGCTGAAACCGTCCGGTCCGTTAGTTTTGGTACTCAACGTAGCTCACCTCCCACCGTATACTATCCTATTTCTAATACATAAAATTTGGTCTGTGTGACGTTCCCTGAACGTACGTGGTGACGGATCTCATTATCTTCATAACTTATAGCGACTATCTGCTGTGAAACGCGACTGAAACAAAACGTCGAAGCCACTCGCTCCGATGGTTTCTACCCGTGGTTGTTGTTTCATGCATATCCACAGCCACATGTGACAATGCAAACTGCTGTAGCCGTGTACTGAACGAGGAGTCGATGCGTCTACGCGGTGCTATCGGCGACGCTGGGAAAAATGCGATACCGCAGTCGGCGCGGCTGCCGGCTACGTTCCGTCAGTCAGATGCGCCGCCACGCTCCGCGCGTGACGGCGGCGGGACGCGTTCGTTTACGGTCGGCGCGTCAGGGAGGACACACCGGTCCGGCTCGCCGTTGACGTGTGCGTACTGGTCGGGTGCGTTCGCCAGCGGATGGGCGGGGTTACGGTCGCCGGAGATCCGTGCGGCACGGACCTCGCCGAACCCGTTGATACGAGCCTGGATTCCGCGCCAGTGCAGCCCTGTCGCCGGCGGGACCGACACGGAGTGTGGCGGGTCGTAGGCGGAGCCATGAGAGGCCAGCACCTCCGCGTTCACGTTCTCGGCGAGCTGGTCGTGGTCGATGAGCAGTCCGACGCGGGCGTTGGGCGGCGCCCGTCTCGCAAGCACGTCGAGTCCGAGATGGAGCGCCCGGTACTCCGCGACGTTGTTGTCGGGGCAGGTGTCTGGGACTGACAGCCTGACGACGCGCTCACCGTCGAGAGTCTCGACGACGACACCCAGCCCGCCTGTCGGGCTGTCCGACCCGCTGTCGGGTGATGTCGTGCCGTTGTGGGGTCTGAACGACCCGTCTGTGGCAATGTAGAAGTCTCGATGGTGACTCCGCGGCGGGTGCGCGATGTGCGGCGTCGGTGATTCATCGAACAGGTCTCGAAGTGACGGCCGGCCGTAAGCGGCCATAGTTTCCGTTGGGTAAGCAGGATAATAAATATATTCCCTAGACGGGGGGGTCCTCCCGGTACAGCGGTTTGGACGGTTTACTGGACAGACCACCTTCCATTTTAACCCTGTGTCCCACGCCGGATCTGTTAGCGGGTGAGAAAGAGTTATATCGACGTAGTTCCATGTTATCAATACACATGACTCCAACGAAAATTCGTGAACGACTCGAAGAGTCAGAGGGTCGGGTCGACAAGGAGCTGTTCGTCAGCGCGCTAGAGTACGTCCGGGACGACGGCCGTTCCCGTCGTTAACTGTATTTTTATTGTGGCTAGCGGAGGAGCACGGGGATAGCGAGCGGCGGGACTAGCGATTCAAGCGGCACCTGTCGGGCCACTCAGTGGAGCAGGTCAGTCGTCGGTGAGTTGCCAGCCGTCACCGGCCGATTCGACGACGCCGCGTCGTTCCATTTCGCTGGTGACCTCGCCCAGTCGGTTCGGCTGTGCGATTTCTAAATTCGTGCGGCTGACGCCGTGGTACTCCCGCAGTAGCTGGCGGATGTCGTCTTCGGTATGGGTCTGCTGGTCGCTCTTCGCCATCACGCCCGCGGTGAGTTCGATCATGTCTTCCACGAAGTTCCAGGGGTAGACGACCCAGGTCCACTCGTCGAGGCGTTCGCCGACGAACTCCGGCTCGTGGTCGCTGGTCTGGAGCAACTGGAGCGTCGCCGTCCGGACGCTGCTTGGATTTCGATCACGCACGCACTCGGCGGCCGTCTCGATGGACTGGCCGGTGTCGGCGATATCGTCGACGACCAGTACGTCTTTCCCCTCGACCGCGCCGTCGGCCAGCGGGTATTTGATCTGGGCCTCCTCGCCTTTCGCCGCCGTGCCGACGTAGTGCTCGACTTTCAAACTCGCCAGGTCGTCCAGCCCGAGGAAGTCACAGAGACAGCGCCCGCCGAACCAGCCGCCCCGTGCCAGCGCGACGACCACGTCGGGCTCGAACTCCGCGGCTTTCACGTCGTCGGCCACGTCTCGACAGAGGCCGTAGATGTACTCCCAGTCGGTGATGGTACACGAGAACTCGTCCGGTAGCTCGCCCATACGAGATGGCGTGTGTGGCCGGACTTAACCGTTGCATATTCCGCGTCGTTTGCCGACCCCCGGACGGCCCGCTACGCGTCCGGGTCGCCCTTCCGGAACTCCCGCAGGAGGACCGTCGCGTAGCTCCCCTTCGGGAGGGAGAACGAGAACGTGAGGTCGGCGTTTTCTCGCTCAACACCGAGATCCGTCCGGAGCAGAATGGCCCGCCGCGTCCCGTCGCTGTCGAACGCGCCGGGGAGGTCGAAATCGCCCTGCTCGAGGCCGACGTCGTCGAGGACTTCACGGGCGATGTCGCCCGGCTCGCCGCCGCCGAGTTCGGTGTCGGTCCCGACCAGCGGCGCGGTGACGAACGCTCGGCCGCGCTCGCAGTGGCGCTCGACGGTCGACAGCCGCTCGGCAGTGACCTGCTGGGTGCGGTCGGCGTCCGGAATCGGGAAGTCCTCGGGCGCGTCGCTGTCCCGGAAACAGACCACGTCGCCCTCGACGGGTCGGTCGAAGGGGAGCCCACGGTCCAGCCGTTCCGAGAGGATCCGATTGAACACGTAGGACTGGGCGGCGTTGACGAACAGCGACTGGAGGTTCGACGGCAGGGCCTCCAGCGCCTCGCGGAAGTCCGCCGGCTCGTCGCCTCCGTTCTCGACCAGCCGGTGACAGATAGAGCGCTCGTAGCCCAGCGCGCCGGGCAGCCTGTCCAGCGCGCCGGCCCAGTCGTGGGTTTCGTCGACGTACGCTCGCGCCTCCTGCGTCGACTCCGGTTCGCGCTCGTCCGGGTTTCCGACGTAGGCGAGGACTGCGTCCTTCCACTCGCCGCGGGCGATGGCCAGCCCGACCTCGTGGGTGACCGGCCGGCGCGATCCGAACCGCTGCTGGCCGAAGTAGTTGGGCACACCGACCGTCGTTTCGCCGTCCGGCAGTGTGGGATCGCTAGAGCGGTCTTCGCCCGATAGCGGGTCGTCCCCGCTGGCGAACGCACGCAGGTCAGCCACCACGCTGGCGGCGTTATCGGTGTTCTCGGTGTCCCGGACGACGATCTCGAAGGCGTTGCCCGCCAGGTCGCCGAAGAGGATGGGGCGGCCGGCGCGGCCGATAACCTCGATGTCCGTGCCGCCGATCTCCGGCAGGTCCTCGGCCGCGACACCCTTCACTGAGAACAGTTGGGTCGTGACCGCACGCTTGTCCTTCGTCCCCGCCCACGACACCCGCTCGCGGGAGATGCCCAGCCTGTCGGAGAGTTTGCTGGCGAAGTCGTTGGTCTCCCAGTTGCGAAGCTCCGCCCGGAAGACGAGATGCGGATACGCCCCGGTGTCGGCGTCGACCGGCTCGGTGTCGAACGCCTCCAGTTCCCGCACGCGGAAATCCGCGGGCGACGAGCGGAGGCGGCCGCCCACCCCGTCGGCGTCGCTGACGTAGTACTCCATACCGACCGCCCGCTCGATTGGGTGGGCCTCTCGCATTGACTGAATGTTTGCGGGTCGGCGCTTAGGGTTGGCGCTTGCGGGCTCGGCACCCTCCCGCACCACTGCCGATACCTAGTGTTATCACGGCACACATACTACCTGTGAATAGGTCGTGGCTATGCGGGCGACCGGAGAGCACCACGATGCCAAAGCTAGCATGTAAGAGCTGTGGACGGGAGATAACGTTCGACAGGGACGGCCAGGAGTCCCGCGCACCGATGCGGTACTGTCCACGCTGTGGCGACGAGTTCCCGCCCCGTGACGAGTGGTAGGCACAGCACGGCGGTTTATTTGTAGGCCTCGAACTCCCGGCCGAAGGCGATGAAGTAGGCCACACCGACGAGGCCGACGACCGTAGCGACGCCGAAGGCCAGTTCCGGACCGGCCTGTATGACGACATCGCCGACGGGCACTGCCCACTCGCTCCCGTAGAGCCAGCCGCCGAGCGCGGCGCTCGGGATGACCAGCGTGTTCCGAAGCAGGTAGTACGTCCCGGTGACGCGGCCGCCGGTGTCCTGTTCCGCCGGGCCGACGATGAGCGCCTTGTGGGCGGGCAGGCCGGCAAAGCGCAGGCCAGAGAACGCGAACAGCAGCACCAGCACCCACTGGTTCCCCGGGGCGAAGATGAGCAGGAGCGGGAAGACGGCGTAGACCAGAAAGCCGAGCGCGACGGCGGGCTTGAGGCCGGCCCACTCGGTGAGCTTTGCGACGGGAGCCATCGAGAGGATGGCGACGACCATCTCGACGCCGAGCAGGACGCCGAAGAAGGCGTCGGGCCGTAGCTCCACGCCGAAGCCGGTGAACCCCACCGAGAGAAATTCCGTGACCACGATGACGAAAAACACGTACACCATACCGTTGGCGAAGCGGACGAACGTATCGGCGACCAGAAGCGGTCGGAGCGTCGGCGGCATCGTCCGCAGGTCAGCGAGTATCTGGTCGATACCTTCGAAGGATTTCCCGAGCGTGTCCTCGCTGGCGTCGTAGAGGAAGTGCTGGGCGACGGTGGCGACGAGGCCACAGGCCAGCGCGACCAGGAGCACCCGCTGGAACCCATCGACGAAGGTTGCGGTCGTCGCGAGCAGCGCCGCGGCGGCGAGCGGCCCGAGTAGGAAGCCGAGGCGGCGGAACATCTCCGTGCTGGCAAACCCCATCGCCAGCCGCCCCGGCGGGACGCTCTGCTTGACGATGGCGAAGGTCGCACCCAGCCCGAAGGACTTCCAGGCCTGTGCGAGAAAGAGGCCGACGAACACGAGCGTCCAGGCCGGCAGCGTCGTCGCGCCGAGCGTGATGTCGCCGACGACCGAGGCGAGATACCAGATGCCGAAACCGACCGTCGCCAGCGTCGCGAAAGCGGTCAGCGCCAGCCGCGAACCGATGCGGTCCGACACCGCGCCCCCGGGGTAGGGGTACACCGCGCTGATGAGGTTCCCGACGCTCCCGTACAGGCCGATGACGCCGGCGCTGGCCCCCAAAATACGCATGTACTCGGGGATATAGCGGCTGGTCATCTGGAACGCGAGGCTGAACGCCAGCATGGACAGCGACAGCACGAGCACGTCCCGCTCCAGCGCGAAGAACTGTCGGAAGGAGTCGAGCAGGTCCACGTCCTCCTCGGCTCCCGTCTCGGTTGCCATTATCCGAGTGCAGTTTCCCCAACAACTTAACGCTCGAAGAAGGGGCAATGAGCCATAGCTGTCCCGCCGGGCCCCTGCTCAGTACGGGAGGACGAACAGCACGACCGCTAGGAACGGTGTGAGAGCGAGCATCATCGCGATGGCGTAGCCGAACATCTCCCGGGCCTTGATGCGGGTGATGGCGAGCAGCGGCAGCGCCCAGAAGGGATTCAGGAGGTTCGTGTGGGCGTCGCCGACGGCGTATGCCATCGTCGCCTGGCCGGCCGGGACCCCGAGATTCTGGGCGGCTTCGAGAATCGGCGGGCCGAGGATGATCCACTCGCCGCCGCCGGAGGGGGCGAAGATGTTGACTGTCGCACCGGCGAGCCAGGCGATGACCGGGAACGTCTGGGGCGTGGACAGCGAGATGAGCCCGCCCGCCATCAACTGCGCCAGCCCGGAGGTGGCCATCATCCCCTGGATGCCGGCGAAGAATGGAAACAGCAACACGATGCCCGACGCAGCGGTCGCCGCCTCGCCGAACTTCTCCCGGTAGGTCTGTGGGTCCATGTAGATGAAGATGCCAATCGTCAGGAAGCCGAAGTTGACGATGTTCAGTCCGAGCGCGTCGATGCCGGACTGGACGAACTGTGAGGCGACAAGCGCGATGCCGGTCAGACCGATAATTCCCCCGAGAACGCGGCTGTGGTTGATGCGCTCGGCCGGGACCTGTTGGGAGGTCGCAGTCGCTTCCACGCCGCCGTCGCTCGCGGACTCGAACAGGTCGTCTTCGGGGATGTAGTGCGTGATGCCCCGTGCCTGGTCGCCGGTCGGCGTGATGACGTAGAGGACGACGAGGGCGTAGGCTATCGAGAGGCCGGTCAGAATGAGGCCGTAGGGGTGGAAGATGGTCTCCGAGGCGGAGACGACGACGTCGATGACGCCCTGCTGGATGAACTCGTTGCCCTCGGTTGCGAGGAGGAGCGGCGCGGACCCGGACAGCCCCCAGTGCCAGGTGAGGCCGAGACCGAGATAGCCGGCCACACAGAGGACCGGATAGTGGACGGCGATGCCGTTTTCGTGGGCTGTCTTGCCCATCTCCCGGGCGAAGATCGCACCGAGGATGAGGCTCAGTCCCCAGTGAATCCAGCCAAGCAGCATCGTCAGCAGGCCGACGAGAACGACCGCCTGTTTCCCGGTGTTGGGAATCTCCGTCAGTCGGCGGATGACGGCGTTGATACGCGGATGGTACGCTACGACGAAGCCCGTCATCAGAATGAGGACCATCTGCATCGAGAACGTCAGGAAGGCCCAGAAGCCGTCGTACCAGAACCCGACCATCTCGACGGGGCCGGAGCCGGTGAGGCCGACGCCGGCCAGGAACACGACGTAGCTGAGGATGAGCGCGAACAGGAACGGGCTGGGCATCCACCGTTCTACCCACGCGGAGAGTCGATAGCCGATACGTTCGAGGGTAGTCTCACCTGTGTTACCAGCCGACATACTGTTACCACCTCCTCGCGAATATGTCATAAAATTTTGCTACTATTATGACAGTTCTGTGCCGGTCACCGTTACACAGCCACGGTCCTGTGACGCGGTTCCGATGACTGCACCGACCCTGACGGATGATTTTATTTCGAGCCCGAGGCAAGCCAGCGTATGTCATACAAAGTCGTCGTCTCTGACACCAAAGTGATGGACGGGGAGACACGGGCGGCGGTGTTGGATGCGGTTGATGCGACCGTCGAAACGATAGCGGCGAAAGAGCCGGAGGCCGTCGCACGCGCAGTAGACGGTGTGGACGCATTGATCGTCGACGCCGGCACGCAGGTCACGGCCGAGGTCATCGAGGCCGCCGACTCGCTCAAAGTGGTGGGCCGGGCCGGCATCGGCATGGACAACATCGCCGTTCGGGCGGCGGTTGCGGCCGGCGTAACGGTCGTCAACGTTCCGGACTACTCTGTCGAGGAGGTGTCGACCCACACGTTCGCACTCATGCTCGCTTGCCTGCGGAGGATACCCACGTTCGACCGCTCGGTCAAGCGTGGCGAGTGGAAGTGGGCTGTCGGACAGCCGATCCGTCGCCTCGCCGGCAGCACCGTCGGCCTCGTCGCCTTCGGCAAGCTCGCCAGCCGGTTCGCCGCGAAGCTTCGTGGGTTCGATATCGATGTTATCGCCTACGACCCGTACGCGCCCGAGTACCGGATGGGTGACCTCGGCGTCGAATCGGTCACGCTCGAGACGCTGCTGGGCGATTCCGATATCGTCTCGCTGCACGCCCCGTTGACCGATGAGACGCGGGGGATGATCGACGCCGACGCGCTTGACCGAATGCACGACGACGCACTGCTCGTGAACACGGCCCGGGGCGGGCTCGTCGACGAAGCAGCGCTGTACGACGCGCTCATCAGCGGCGATCTCGGCGGGGCCGGGCTGGACGTGCGCAAGCCAGAGCCGCCGGGAGACTCACCGCTACACGACCTCGACAGCGTTGTCTGTAGTCCCCACGTCGCGTGGTATTCCGAGGAGTCCCGGGTCGAGCTGACACAGACCGTGGCCGAAGATGTTATCCGGGTACTGCGGGGCGAGGAGCCCGAGAATACCATCGACCCCGAGACCGGCTGGTTCTGACGGTCTCGGCGGCCGAGAGGCCTTACGTGTCGGCTGCGTCGAGGAGTTCGATCGCGAGGTCAGCAGCTTCGACCGCCGATTCACCGAAAACATAGGTTATCGGCTCGATGCCGAACGCGCCGCTGTGGTAGATGACGCGAGGGACCTCGCCGCGTTCGCGGAAGGCGGCTCCGAGCCGTTCGTCCCGGTCTTCGTAGCCGGCGTCGAACTCCAGCGGCTCGACACCTTGTTCCTGAGCAGCATCGAGAAATGCCTCGTCAGTCGTCAGGTTGAGCGCCGCTCGGCGCGAGGAATCGACCGCTATCGCAGCCAATATCGTCCCCGCGACGTGTTCCGACGCGCCGAACTCGGGGTTCGACGGGACGTTGACCCGCCCCCGCAGGTCGTGAATCCGGCCGGGGACTGCGGCCACATCGAGCACGTCTTCGGCGTCCGGCAGTGCCATGCCGACGTTCATCCCCACGTTCGGGATGGCGTCGGCGACGAAGTCGCTGTCGGCTAGGAGTCGCGTGGCTCTCCGGACCGACGACAGGACGGTCCGTTCCGCCTGAACCGCGGTGTCTGTCCCCCGAACACAGAGGTCACAGCCCATCCCCTGTAGCGCCGGCATTTCCTCCTCGTGGACCGCACAGATGGGCCCCCGGTCCTCGAATTCCCGCACCAGAGCGAGCAGTTCGTCCAGCACCGCGTACTCGTCCATCTCACCCGAAGCCAGCCCGTCGGCGATCCGCTCGATGGTCTGTTGCATCCGGGCGTCCGCGCGGAACCGCTCCTCGATGTTGACCGAGCCGCTGCCGTACTTGCTTACTGCAGCCTGTGTCACGCCGAGCTGGTCGGCGATTTCCTGCTGAGTCCATCCCTCCTCGTCGAGTCTCGTGGCAAGCATCGCCCGGGCTGTCGGGAGAAACCGCTCGACCACGATTTCGCTCGGTAACTGCAGTGTCATTGCCGAGAATGTGGGCCGTAGTGCGCTTAGCAGTTTGGACTGTTCGACAGGCATGAGATTGTGATGGCGTCATGCATGGTCGGGGCGTTCGCTCGGTCCCGACCGTCAGACCAGATACAACCAAGTTGTATTAGCAGGATATAATACGTCGGAGTTTGTTGTCTTGGCTACCAATGGCATTCAGCGACCACCTGCTCGACATCGGCGAGGACATCTGGGACGCACAGAAGGACCACCCGTTCGTCCGCGAACTGGCCGACGGGACGCTCGATGAGGCGGCGTTCAAACACTGGGTGAAACAGGACTACCGATACCTGCAAGACTACGCACGGTTGTTCGCGCTCGCTGGGGCGACGGCCGGCGACGAGTCGACGATGACGCACCTGCTCGGGGTCGCCCACCAGGTGCTCGACACCGAGATGGACCTGCATCGGGAGTTCGCATCCGACTACGGCATCTCAGAGCGTGAGCTGGAGTCGACCGAGAAGGCTCCGACGTGTCTGGCGTACACGAACTTCCTCGTTCGGACGGCCTACGAGGGACATGAGGCCGAGATTGCCGCGGCGCTGTACCCCTGTATGCAGGGCTATCTCGACGTGGCCGAACACATGGCTGACCTGGCCGACGGCGAACACCGGTACACGCCCTTTATCGAGATGTACACCAGCGACGACTTCCGGGAGGCGACGGGCTGGTGTCGGGCGTACGTCGACCGCTGTGGCGAGCGCTATCCCGGCCAGCACGACGCCATGGAAGACGCGTTCCGCACGAGCGCGAAACTCGAACACCGGTTCTGGGAGATGGCCTACACGCAGGAGGGGTGGGAGCTATGACGACGGCCGAAACATACTCTGCGTACGCCGAGCGAACCGACGAACCCCGATTCACCGACTGGCTCCGGGAGCAGAGTCAGCCGGACTGGGACGCCGCTGTCGAACACCGGTTTGTCGAGGAACTCGGGGTCGGCACGCTCGACGAAGACGCGTTCGCGGCGTATCTGGTGCAGGACTACGCCTTCGTCGACGAACTCGTCGGGACGTTCGGCCACGCGGTCGGGCAGGCCCCGGACATGGCCGCCAAACGCCAGTTTGTGGAGTTTCTCGATACCGTGACCGACGAGGAAGACGACTACTTCGAGCGCTCCTTTACCGAACTGGGCGTCGAAGATTCGCGCTGGCAAGACCCCGAGCCGACGGACGCGACGGCGGCGTTTGTCGACCTGCTCGGTCGCGCCGCCCGAGAGGGCGGGTACGCCGAGACGCTGGCCGTCCTCGTCCCGGCGGAGTGGATATACGAATCGTGGGCGACGGCGGCCGCGGCGACCCACGGCGACCCGGACAGCGACGGCCTCCCCAGCGCCGGGATGGGACTGCCGTTCTACTTCGCCGAGTGGGTGGACCTCCACGCCGTCGACTCCTTCGTCGCGTTCGTCGACTGGCTCCGGGGCGAACTCGACGCTGTCGGGCCGACGCTTTCGCCCCGGCGGGAGGCCCGCGTTGCATCGCTGTTCGACCGCACGGTCGCGCTCGAACGACAGTTCTTCGAGGCGGCCTACGGAGAAACCACCGAGACGCCCGACCACGAGGTGAGTCCGTAGATGGTTTCCTCGGCTGTGGTACTCGGCCTGACCGCAGCGACCGTACTCGTGTTCACTGGCGTCGGTCTCTTCGCCGCCCGTGGCCGCATCGACTCGGTGGAGACGTACATCTCGGCCCGCGAGTCGGCCGGGAGCGGGACACTCGCTGCGACAGTCATCGCGTCGATGATGGGCGTCTGGATTCTGCTGAGCCCCGCCGAGGCCGGGGCCGCCTTCGGCGGGCTGCCTGCCGTGCTGGGCTACGCCATCGGCAGCGCGATTCCGCTCATCCTCTTTGTCCCGGTCGGCGCTCGCATCCGCGAGGTGATGCCCGCGGGCCACTCGCTGACGGAGTTCGCCTACGCCCGCTTTGGCTCCGGGATGTATCTGCTCGTCCTCCTCGTCTCGGTGTTCTACATGTTCATCTTCCTCGCCGCGGAGATGACCGGCATCGCCGGCGCGCTCGCGCTCGTCGCAGACGTGCCGCTCTGGCAGACCTCGCTGCTCATCGGCGGCTTCGTCCTCGTCTACACGACCTACGGCGGCCTGCTCGCCAGCATCGTCACCGACACTGTCCAGACGCTGATCATCCTCCCGCTCTTAGCCGTCGGTTTCGGCGGCGCGCTTCTCTCGCTGGGCGGCGCGAGCGAGCTCCACGCGACGGTGGTGTCTGCCGACCCGACGCTGCTCGACCCGGGGTTCGGTCCCGGCCTGGAGTTCGGGCTGTACGTCGCCTTCGCTCTCCTGGGCGCGAACATGCTAAACCAGGGCGTCTGGCAGCGGGTGTACGCCGCCGACGGCGAGCGCGCCTTGCGGCGTGGAATGGGTATCGCCGCCGTCGTCGTCGTGCCGATGCTCCTGCTCGCCGGCCTGTTCGGTATCGCCGCCGCGGGGCTGGGCCTCACAGAATCCGGCTCGGCGAGCATCGCCTTCTTCCTCGTGCTGGCGGAGGCGTTCCCGACGTGGGTGACCCTCGCCGTCGTCGTCCTCGCGGTGCTCTTGGTGATGAGTTCGGCCGACACGATGTTCAACGCTATCGCCAGCGTCGTCACCGCTGACCTCGCCCGACTGCTCGACGACCCCGACCAGCGGACCCTGTGGCTCGGCGGCCGCGGGCTGACCGTCGCTGTCGCGCTCACCGCGATTTTCATCGGCGCACAGGGGTACAGCGTCCTCCAGTTGTTCCTGACCGCCGACCTGCTGGCCGCCGGTGTCTTCGTGCCCTTCCTCGCCGGTCTCTACACCGAGCGGCTCACCGGGCCGGGTGCGTTAGTCTCCGGCATTGCGGGGCTACTTGTCGGGTTCGCCTACTTCCCGTCGCTCCGTGGCCTCGTCGCCGCCGTGCCAGGCGTCGGGAGTATGCTGCCAGCGCCGTCGTTCCTCATTGCTTTCGCCGGCGCGACGCTCGTCTCGGCCGCCCTCACCGTGGTTGCGACGCTTCTCGGCGGGGCCGACGCCGACCTCGAAAGCCTCGGGCGGGAGGTCCGCGCGCTCGATGATCCGGTGGCTGACGGGGGGTCCGAGCAATGACTCTACCAGCCGTCCTCCCCCTCGCCGCGCTCGGGTCAACCGCGTTCGCGGCGCTGGCCTGGGGGTCGATTCTGCTCGTGCTCGCCGTCTTCCTCGCCGTCGGCTGGCTTGTTCTGACCGAGTAGCCCGACCACGGTGAAAGCCTGAAGATGAGGTTTTCATGGTAACAAGACACATACTTATCATGATGGGGTGCGGAGCATCGCACATGCAGACCTTCGTGCTTGCGACGAACTCCGAGACTGTCAGCCAGATACTGTGTTCGTACCTCGAAGGAGTCCTCGACCCGGAAGACAGCGTGTACGCGGTCAATTCTCAGCCGGGCGGGGACAGTACGCCATCTGACGCGGTCGCCGACGGGAAGGCTGCGCTCGAAGTCGTCTCGGACCGTCTGGGCGACCAGGTGTCCGTCGAGACGTACCAGATAATCCGGGGGAACAGCCCCGCTGAGGACGTGTTCGACATTGCCGAAGAGGTCGACGCCGACGAGCTCGTCATCGGCGTCCGCAAGCGGAGCCAGACCGACCGGCTCATCTTCGGCAGCGTCGCGCAGGACATCATGCGGCAGTCTGACTACCCGATGCGGGTCGTTCCACGAGAATAGGCGGTGACTGACGGTACGGCACCGCGGCTACTTGGGTACAAAACCGCAAAACGCCCCAGCCACCGGTGTGGCCGGGTTATTCGGCCGTCTCGTAGTCGTCGAAGGCGTCGATTTCGACGCCCTCGTCGGTGATTTCTGCGAGCACGACACCGTTGCCGGACCCGGTGTCACGCTCGGCTGCGGCGTTGACCGCCCGGATCGCCAGGTCGCGAGCCTCGCCGAGGCTCATCTCGGGGTCGTACTGCCCTTCGATGGTCCCCGTCGCGACCATCGTCCCGGAGCCGGTGACAGTGTAGTCGTCTTCGAGCACGCCGCCAGCGGGGTCGACGCTGTAGACGTGGCTGCCCTCTTCGTCGACGCCGCCGACGATCGGGTTGATGGCGAAGTACGGGCCGCCGCGGGCGAAGTTGCCCGCGAGCGTCGCCAGCGCGTGAATCGAGAGCGGTTCGTCGCGGCGGACCTCGTAGAGGTCGGCCTCGGCGCGCAGCGAGCGGATGAACGACTGGGCCCCGCCGACGCTGCCGACCAGCGTCATCGCGGCCGTCGGGTGGATCTGCTCGACCTTCTGGACCTGCTTGTTCGAGACGAAACGGCCACCGAGGGAGGCGCGGCGGTCCGTCGCGATGATGACGCCGTTCTCCGTCGAGATGCCGACGGTCGTCGTCCCGGTCTTGACGACGTTCTCCTCGTCGCGGCCGCCGTCCTCGTTCGGCAGGTTGCCGACCTCGGGTTCGTAGGCGTCGGTCAGTCGGTTCTCGGGGTCGTACATCAGTTCTCACCTCCGAGTTCGAACTCTTCCAGGCGCTCGGCGATGTCGTCCTCGGCGAGCTTTTCGAACTGCTCGCTTTCCACGTCGATGGTGGCGATGTCGACGCCGGTCGCGTCGAGGCCGTCCTCGTTGACCGAGGCCAGCGCCCGGAGCGCGAGTTCGATCCCGGCTTCGAGATCCATCTCCTCGGCGTACTCGTCCTCGAGGAACGTCTGGATGTCCTCGCGGGAGCCGCCGATGGCGACTGCCTGCCACTCGTAGGGCGTCCCCGAGGGGTCCGTCTCGAAGAGGCGCGGTTCGCCGTCCTCGATACCGGCGACCAGCAACGCCACACCGAACGGGCGTGCGCCGCCGGTCTGGGTGTACTGCTGGATGTAGTCCGTGATCTCCTTCGTCAGCGACTCGACGGAGGCGGGCTCGTCGTAGCGCAGACGATTGACCTGGGCCTGGCGGCGCGCCACGTCGATGAGCTGGCGCGCGTCGGCCACGTGGCCCGCGCTGGCGACGCCGACGTGAGAGTCGATCTCGTGGATCTTCTCGATGCTGTCACGCTCGATGAGCGGCGACCGGGCGTGGCGGTCCGCGGCGATGACCACGCCGTCCTCGGTGCGGACCCCGACGCTCGCGGTTCCGCGCTTGACGGCTTCTCGTGCGTACTCGACCTGATAGAGGCGTCCGTCCGGGGAGAAGATAGTGATCCCGCGGTCGTAGGCCTGTTGTTCGTTTCCTTGCATGATGTATCGTGTTGTTGTTCACCTGAGGTTAGGGTTGCTCTTATATAACCGTATCGCGGGCCGCTGCCCTCAGAACAGCGGCAGGTCGCCGGTGACGCGGTCCACCAGCTCGTCCTCGGCGGGGCCGACGGCGAGCGCCGTCACGGTCCCCGGATCGAGCTGTGTGTGGCCGGCGTCTCGGACGACCGCATGCGGCAGGCCTTCGCGCTCGGCCACGTCCGCGAGCTCGAACAGCTCGGACTCGCTGGTGGCCTTCAGGACGACTTTCTTCTGCCCCGCGCCCTTCCAGGCTTTGCGGGGTTTCGGGCCGGCGTCTTCGTAGGCCGACAGCGAGGCGTGGGCAACCTGGGCGGCGAGCTTGCCCTCGCCCATGCCGATGTCGGCCCGCGCGACGATAGCCTGCTTCATACGATTACATGGCCACCCGTACTTAAACTCCCGTCGGACTCCCTCCACGGTTGCACATACCACAGAGTACATACGCCGTGGCCGAGCACACCCCGGAGATGCCCTCCACCATCCGAACGTTCCTCCTGCGACCGGGTACGTTCTTCGAACAGCGACGTGACCAGCTGAACGGATTCCGTGGCGGCGGCCTCGCTCTCGGCATCGCCGTCGCCGTCACAGTCGTTCTCGGAATCGCACTCCGGCTGTTCGCCGCGCAGTTCACCGGCACTGTAGAGCGAGACAACCCCGCACGGCCGCCGGACCAGATGTGCGAAGACGGCGGTGTCGGCGGGATGACCGTCGCTGGCTGTGACGAACCGGCGACGAGAACTGTCGAAATCGGGTCACTCATCTGGGACTATGCGACCGAGGTCCTTCCGGGGCTGTTTGTCGGCTTCGTCATCGTCTGGATCGGATTGATGATCGGTCTGTACGTCGGGGCAAAGCTAGCCGGTGGCTCCGGTCAGTTCGGCGAGACGGCAGAAATCACCGCCTGGGGCCTGCTCCCGTCCGTTGTCGGCGTTGCCGCCGGCGGTGCTGCACTCGTCTTCTTCGCTGCCACCACCGATCTCTCCGCGTCCGCTCCGGAGCTGCTGCTCGAACAGGTTCGGCGTCTACAGAACGGGCTCTCTGGGCTCGTATTCCTCGCAATACAGGTCGGTACTGCAGCCTGGCAGGCGTACATCTGGGCTGGCGGGCTCCGAGTCGTCCACGAGATTAGCAGGTACGCGGCGGTCGCCATCGCCGTCATCGCCGCGACGCTCCCCGTGATAGCCTCCTGACACTGTCAGCTGTAAGTCTGTCAAGAATTACGCCACCGCGAATATCTTACAATAGTTACAGCCGACAGTATGAGAATCGGGGAGTTTAGGCTTCCGGCCGCACACGCCACTCTCATGATACTCTCTGATGCGGACATCCTCCGACGGCTGGAACAAGGTGACCTCGTCGTCGAACCGCTCGACGACCCGGACATCCAGATTCAGCCGGCCAGCGTCGACCTCCGCCTCGGCCGGGAATTCCTGGAGTTCCAGCACGCCAACATCCCCTGTATCCACCCGAACTCCGAGGACGAAGTCGCCGACTACGTCGAGGAGACGGTCATCGAGGAAGGCGGGGAGTTCATTCTCCACCCCGGCGATTTCGTGCTGGGGACGACCCACGAACGCGTCGCCATCCCCGACGACCTCATCGCCCACGTCGAAGGCCGCTCGTCGCTTGGCCGGCTTGCGATTGTGGTGCACGCGACGGCCGGCCTGTGTGATCCCGGGTACGAGGGTCAGATCACGCTCGAACTGTCGAACCTCGGCACCGCGCCCGTCGCGCTCACGCCCGGGATGCGGATCTCGCAGCTCACCTTCACGGAACTCAAGACCGCTGCAGACCGCCCGTACGGGGACGAACGCGGCTCGAAGTACCAGGGCCAGTCCGGGCCGCAGGCGAGCAAGATACAGGGAGATAGAGAATTCGGAGGCGACCAATAGATGCGGTTCATCGAGGAGATCGTCGTCGACGACTTTTTGCCGACGTTTCGCTCGCTGCTGGCCGACGCTCTCAGGGAGCGCGGGCTGACACAGTCCGAAGTCGCCGACCTGCTGGGAATCAGCCAGAGCGCGGTGTCGAAATACGTCCACGGCGACGTGGCGCGCCACGACGATCTGCTGGCCCATCGCGGGCTGGAGGAACTGGTCGAGCGGCTGGCCGACGGGCTGGCCGACGGCGATATGAGTTCCGTCCAGGCGCTGGTCGAGACGGAAGTGTTCATCCGCGAACTCGAACAGGGCGGCGTGCTCGCGCAGTTACACGAGGACGCGGTTCCGGAGCTTGGCGACTACGACGACGAGTTCGCCGTCCACGACCCGGACTCACAGCTGCGGTCGGCCGAGCGGACGCTCGCGTCAGTGCGGCGCGGACTCAGCGTGCTGGAAAACACCAGCGGGTTCGCGACGCTCATCCCGGCGGTCGGGTCGAACCTCGTCCAGTGTCTCCCCGACGCCGACAGCATCGAGGACGTGGCCGCCGTCCCGGGGCGGATTCTCGACGTGAAGGGACGGGCGACGATTCCGGCGGACCCGGAGTTCGGCGTCAGCGAGCACGTCGCATCGCTGTTACTGGCGGCGCGGGCTGCCGGGAGCGACGCCCGCGCGGTGTTGAACGTCCGGTACGACGACGGCGTCGTGACCGCGCTACGAGATGCCGGTCGGACCGTCGTCGAGTTCGACGCCGAAGAGAGCGTCGAGCCGGCCGTCGCGGCCGCGCTGGCCGACGACCCGGGGGCCGACGTGCTCTATCACACCGGCGCGATGGGTATCGAGCCGGTGGTGTATCTGCTCGGGGACGACGCTGTATCGGTCACCGAAACGGCACGCGAGATCCTGTGACCGACGCGCAGTCGTTTTACGGCCGGTGGGCGCGAGTGTACGACTGGGTAGCGAGTGCGCCCGGCGTGGCGTCCTGGCGCGACCGGACAGCGGACTCGCTGGCGCTCGCACCCGGCGACACCGTCGTCGAGATGGGCTGTGGTACGGGCGCGAACGTGCCCCACCTCCGGGAGCGGGTCGCCCCGTCGGGCCGGGTCGTCGGCATCGATGTGACACGTGAGATGCTTGGTCGGGCACGCGAACGGCCCGCGAGAACCGCCGAAGGCGTACACTACGTGCAAGCCGACGCTGCCCGTCCGCCAGTCCGAGAGGCGGACGCCGTCCTGGCGACGTTCGTCGCTGGCATCTTCGAGGACCCCGCGGCGGCCGTCGACGCGTGGTGTGACAGCGTCACCCCCGGCGGCCGTGTCGCCCTGCTGAACTTCCAGCGGAGCCCCAGCGCCCTCGCCGCGCCGCTGAACCTCGCGTTCGAGGGGTTCGTCCGCCTTTCCGCGCCGGGAGCGCGGCTATCCAGACAGTCACACGCCAGCGCGTTCGAGCGGCGAGTGCGGGCGGCCCGCGAGCGACTCACCGAACGGACGGTAGACAGACGGTACGAGGCTCTCGCCGGGGGATTCCTCGGTCTGCTGAGTGGGACTGTGCCGTAACGGGAGCGATGGGTCGAACCGCTATGGGCGATACCGTTCGGCGTGCTCCGGACAGAACTCGGGCTCTCGTAGCTGCGCAGTGACGACGCCGGGCTGTCGGTGCGCGTTGCGGAGCCGACAGCTCTCCTCGTCACAGAACGCCTCGCCCGTGTCGAGGTAGTGGTACGCCTGCAGGACGTACCCCTTGATAGCGGCGGTCGTCCGCGGGTCGTCCTCGACGAGGAACTCGCCCTCGACCTCGTTTTCGAGCACCTCTCGGGGCGGCGTTCCACCGGAGAGGAGAGCGTGTTTCTGCTGTTCCTTGTAGTACTGCTCCGGTTTTGCGGGGGCCTCGTAGAGGCCCGGCACGGAGACGACCGCGGGCTGCCCGAGGACGTTCACGCGCTTGTGCCAGCGGCCGTCGTGGTCGCCCCAGGTCCCGACGACGCGGTCCAGCAGCGGGACGTGAATGTGGTCCAGCGACCGCTCGGACTCGGGGATTCGCTCGTGGAGCGCCCGCTGGACGGCCAGTCCGTCGTAGATGACGCCACCGGCCCGCTCGGGCGATTCCAGTGCTCGCTCTTCGTAGCGAACGATCCCCAGCATCGTGTTCCCGGTCTCGCGGTCGTACGGCGAGAGCACCCGCGCCCGTGCGAACGACTCCGCTAGCTCCGAGTCGCCGTGCAGTGAGAGGAACCGGTCCCGGACGGCGATCTCGGCGTCAACCCGCGAATCGAGCCAGTCGGCGATGGCCTCGGCGTCGGCGACCGTCGTCGGGGCACGGTACAGCGTGACGGACTTCATAGTATTTGTGAGTGGTATCGGTCGGTAATACTATTTGTGTCTCGGGAACTATCGCGGATTGAGAGATGGGTCGTCGGAGTGAAGAAGGAGAACAGACGGGTTAGCGTGGCGCGCTCTCGGGCGAGAGACAGACATCCCACTGCAGTACCAGACAGGACGCCGCCACCGGACAGACTGAGCCGCTCCAGTTGGAAGTCACTGCTCCGGTTCGTGGGGGAGCGTCGTCGGGTCCGAAGTAAGCGCGTCGATGCAATCGGTGACGGACCATGTCGTCTCTCCATCGGTACACGGATACACGCCAACCAGCTCATCGTCCGCGTACACCGCGACAGCTATCATCGGGAGCCGCAGCACCTCCGTGCTTCCGCCGACCAGTAGCGACGACGTTCGCGTCTCGAACGGCGGTCGGAGACTGAGTCCCCGTTCGCTCGCCCACTGTTCGTACCGGTCGACGGTCGCCAGCACCTCACCGTGCTCGCCCTCCTGAGACACTGGAATTTCCTCGGGCCATGTCTGGACATCGAAATCGTCGATAGCCCCCGTTGTGGCGAGTTCCGTGAACTGGTCGATAGCTGTCGTTCGAGGGCCACAGACCGGCCGCCGACTCCAGAGCTGGACCGCGATCTCGCCGCCGACTGACTCGTCAGACCTGTGTTTGTCGCTCCGCTGCATCTCTTCTGACATTGGTTGTCAATCACTAACATCTTCGCACTACTCTTGTTTAATTGTTGGTTTCAGCGCGATATTACGGCCTGAATGGGCAACTAAGTAGTGGAAAACTAGCCGGTTAAAAACCAGAGGGGCGTGGGTGGATTTCAGTCGTCGGCAGGGGATGCGGCGTCCCGGCTCGTGACGTCGACCGGGTCCGCATCGACCTCCAGTTCGTCTAGCGCAACCTGTGCGGCGCGCTTGCCGGAGACGAGCATGGCACCGAACGTCGGGCCCATGCGCGGGAGGCCGTAGGTGGTCGCCGTCGCCATGCCGGTGACGACGAGGCCATCGTGGGCAAGACCGGTGTGTTCGACGACAGCGTCCTCGCTTTCCCCGACCCACATCGAGTCGTGGCCGGGCGAGTCGTGACCGGGTGCGCCGTAAGTGTCGTCGTCGGTCTGGTCCATGCCGCTGGCTTCGTCTTCGAGGCCCGGTGCGTTGAGGACACCGCGCTCGTCGAGTTTCTTGACGGCCATCGCGTCGTGGCCGGTCGCGTCGATAACGAGGTCGGCCTCGACGGCGATGGGGTCGACGCAAGTGATTTCGCGGGGCAGTGCGTGGACCGGCGTCCAGTTCATCACGATGCCGCCGACGCGATGGTCCTCGCGGATGACGATATCGGTGAACTCCGTCATGTTCTGCATCTTCGCGCCGGCATCGCAGGCGGCCTTGATGAGGCCGGAACAGGCCTCCGGCCCGTTGGCGACGTAGAGGCCCTCGCTGTCCTTGGACTGCTTGTGGTCGACATCGAGTTCGTCTAGCACCTGCTGGGCCGGATCGCGGACGGTGACCTTGTTCATCAGGAAGCCGCCGAGCCAGAAGCCGCCGCCGAGGTAGTTGTTCTTCTCGACGACCATCACCTGCACGCCGCGCTCGGCGAGTTCCTTCGCGGCCATCAGCCCCGACGGACCGCCGCCGACGATGATGACATCGGAGTCCGAGAAGTCCATGAATTCCTCGGTCCACTCCTGACCGATCGCGCGTGTGACTTCCGCCTCGCCGACATCGCTGAACTGTTCGAATGAATCGGAATCGTTCATACCACCTAGTAATATCTCTTGGTGGTACAAAGTCGTTCTGGTACTACGACTCGCGGGAAGAGTGGCTCGGACCAGCGATAGCGGTCAGTTCCAGGCCTGGAGACCCGCGTTGGTCAGCACGTCAGACCCGCCGTCCGGCTGACAAACTGCCCACCGAGTACGGTTGCTGTCTTCGGGAAACAGGTGTTCGGGGACGAGCGGCATCGGCACGGGCGGGTAGCCACCCCGGCGCATCGCCGTGGGGCCCGGGAACCGCGCGACAACCCCGTCGCCGTCGGTCACTTCGAACTGGCCGTCGTCGGCTCGGCGGTAGGCGTGCTGGAAGGCGTGGCGGCCGACGTCGGCCAGCGAATCGACGTGTTCGAGGACGGCGACCACCTCGGTCCCGACGCCCAGTTCGAGCCGGGAGCGGCTCTGGTCGATCTTCACTTCACGCCATTGCAGGTCGTCTGCGGGGGCTCGCGCGCAGGCGTACGTCCCGTCCGAGAGCGGAACGCGGTCGGGGCCGTTGTAGAACTGTCGCCCGTCAGGGCCGTCCGCGGCGAGACAGGCAGGGTCCCCGAGAACCGTCGCGACCACCTGGGTCAGCGTCGTGCCCATCTCCTCCGTGGACGGGACGACGAACAGGCAATCGCGGCCCTCCCGCACTGCGTCGACGAACCTGGGCACGAGTCCCGACGGGCCAACGTCGGCTTCGGTTAACGGCTCGATGGCGATTGGCTTCGGGGACTCCCTGTCGACGAGACCGATCGCATCGTCGGTAGGTGTCGCAAGGGCCGGCGGCCCGCGGCTGTCGTCGCGCACTGTCACGTCGTAGCCGGCCCGCTCACACAGCGCGACGCCGTGGTCCCGGACCGATGGGTAAAGAAGCATTCGTCTGCAGTAGGGGCTCTCTACGCTTGAACCCTCACAGTCGGGGAGGATGTGCTGAGGCGACGAGAACGCCAGGGTATCGCCGGCTACGACCCGAGTCCCAGGTCCGCCGTCCCCTCTGCCCCCTGATAGCGGTCCCGGTCGTCCCAGTCGGCGATGCTCGAATGGATCTCCCAGACCGCGGTTTCGAGATGCTCCCGCGTTATCTCCGACCCGTCCCGCAGGGCGTGGCGCGCTGCGTCCTCGGCGACGAGTGCGAGGTCGCTTGCGGCGTACCCCTCGGTCGGCTCGACGATGGCGTCCCAGTCGATGTCACCCGCGATGGGCCGGTCCTGCAGGTGGATCTCCAGGATCTGCTTGCGAGCCTCGGCGTCCGGTGGCGGGACCTCCACGCGCTCGTCGAACCGACCGGAGCGCCGGAGCGCCGCGTCGATGTCCTCGACGAAGTTCGTCGCGGCGACCACGACGATGTCGTCGGCCGCTGCGCCTTCGAGTTCGGTGAGCAGTTGGTTGACCAGTTGCTGCTCGCTCGTGTTCATCGAGCCACGCCGCGAGCCCGCGATGCCGTCGATCTCGTCGATGAACAGCACGCAGGGGGCGTTCGCGCGGGCCACCTCGAACACCTCGGCGACGTTGCGGGCCGGCTCGCCCATCCACTTACTGGTTACGTCCGCGGGGCTGATTTCGACGAAGCTGTGGCCGAGTTCGCCCGCAAGTGCACCGGCGAGGTGGGTCTTCCCACAGCCGGGCGGGCCGTACAGCAGTAGGCCCGACAGCACGTCGATGCCGTACGCTTCGTACTCCTCAGCGTTCTCAAGCGGGTCGAGGACCGTGTCTTCGAGTCGGTCCTTCAGTTCACCCATCCCGCCCACGTCGGCGAAGTCGCGTCCGGCGTCAGTCTCGACGAGCGAACTGGCCTGCAGGTCGACGCCGTCGGGCTGGACGACCCCGTTCTCGGCGACCATTTCGGGGTCGACCCAGTCCGGGATGCTGGTGTCGGTTTCCGCGGCGGCCTGCATGAGATGCTCCGTCCCGATTGGGGCGTCGGCCCGCAACGCCTTTCGGGCGGCGTCCTCGGCGATTAGTTCGATGTCGCTGGCCGCGAAGCCGGCCGTCTCCTCGACGACGGGGCCGAGGTCGATGTCGGCCGCTGTCGGCCGGCCGGCGAGGTGAATCTCCAGAATCTGCGTTCGCGCCGCGGGGTCCGGCGGGGGGACCTCCACACGCTCGTCGAACCGGCCCGAGCGGCGGATGGCGTCGTCCACGTCTTCGACGAGGTTCGTCGCGCCCAGTACCACCACGTCCTCGTCGGCGATCCCTTCGAGTTCGGTGAGCAGTTGATTCACCAGTTGCTGCTCGCTGCTGTTCATGTTGCTGTCGCCGTCGCGTGCGCCGGCGATGCCGTCGATCTCGTCGATGAAGAGGATACAGGGCGCGTTCGCGCGGGCGATCTGGAACAGTTCCTCGACTTTCTGTGCGGGTTCGCCCATGTACTTGCTGGTCACGTCGGCGGGCGTGACCTCGATGAAGGCGTGGTCGACCTCACCCGCGAGCGCGCCCGCGACGTGCGTCTTTCCACAGCCGGGCGGGCCGTGCAGCAGGACGCCGTTGACGACGCCGATACCGTACTCCTCGAAGGCGCTGGGGTCCTGCAGCGGCCGGACGACCTTGTGATTGAGCGTCTCCAGTAGCTCCGACATCCCGCCCACGTCGGCGAAGCTCCGGGACGGGTTCGGGTCGACCAGCCCGTCGGCCTGCATGTCGACGCCGTCGGGCTGGACAACCGATCCGTCGTCTGACGGTCGCTCGCGGTTTATCGAGGGCGCGCCGTCGTTGCTGTCGGAGCCGGAATCACCGCCCGTCCCGGCCGATCCGGAGTCGTCGGACTGGTCGATTCGCTCGCGGATGTTCCGTTCGAGCCGGTCGGGGTTGACCTCGTAGCCGTACTCGGCCAGCCGTCGGGGCTCGGCGCTGAGGAACTCCGCGAGCCAGCCGTGGCGTTTTAGCTCCTCAGTCGGGGCGTCCGGGTCCCGGAACGTGACGAGCTTGACGTCCGAGCTGTCCGGCGAGTGGTACTCGGCGAGCCAGAACGGGAGGTACAGGCGCTCGACGGCGGTCACGCTGTCGAACCCGTCGGGATCGAAGTCGCCGGGGAGCCCGTAGGACTCGCGCAGCTTCCGGAGGAACACGTTCGCCGCGCCCGAGGCGGAGTCGTGGCGCTGCTCGCGGTACTCGGCGACCCGCTGTGGCAGCAGCGACCGGGCGTCGTCGTCGGTGACCTGAAACTGCAACAGGACGGAGCGGCCAAGCGCGGGGTCGTCGCGGCCGAAGTCGTAGTCGCCCGTCGCCCGGCGGACCACCGCGTCGGTGTCGTCGACGTACTGCGCGACGGCCCGGTCGTTGTCCGCCCAGAGCCCGTCGAGAAACGCCGTCTCGGATTTCGTCGTCGTGCCGAACAGCTTCCCCTCGCCGGTCTCGTACTCGTAGTCGACCTTGAACACCGGATAGAACACCCGGTGGAGCCGTTCGAATCGCTCAGCATCGCCGAAGGCCGTCATCGTCCGCTGGTCGAGGGTTTCTCTGACGGTCTCCTCGTCGGGTACCCGCCGGTCGGCGTAGATGTACGGCGGCAGGCTCATTCGAGGTCCCCCCCCCGAATCGTCCGCTCGGCGGCAGTCAGGGCGCTGTCGGCGTCGAACGCGTCGATGGCGTCCCGTTGAGCGTCGGGATCGCCTCGGAGGTTTCGGGCATGCTCGGTGATGTTCGGTATCGCGCGGATGATGTTGTCGATGATAGGCACCGTCGATACCTCGGCCGAGCGGCTCTGTGGGTTGAGGTCGATGACCAGTTCCGTCTTGCCCATCTCGCCCAGCGCCTCGGCGCGGTCGCCGTCCTCCAGCGGGACAAGCACCACGTCCGCCGCGCCGATGCCGTCGGCGTCGACCTTGGCGCGCTCGTGGTCGAGGCCAGGGATGCGTCCGTCAGCGGTGAGCCCCTTCACGTCTGTCGCCCCGTGCTCGCGGAGGTACTCGGCGATGGCCTCGATTCGCTCCTCGGTCCGGTTGAACAGGTTCACTTCGAGGTCAGCGCCGGTCACCTCGGCCAGTTCGACGAGTTCGCCGGGCACGAGGGCGGCGGCGTTGCCGTTGACCGAGACGACGGCCTGCTCGGCGGACAGGAGGTGCGCCGCGGCGGCGCGCTCGGCGGCGTCGGCGCTGTCGATGGTGCGCTCGCCCAGCAGGTAGTCGAAGGCTTCGCCGCGGCCCTGTGCGATGAGGCCCTGTCGGGAGGTGATACCGCGGTCGACGCCCGCCTCGATCCGGTGGCGGGTCAAGAGCGACTCGTAGCGGGGGTGGCTTTCAGGGAGGTCGACGTCCTCGCTCATACGTTCCAGTGATAGCTCCCTGTACTAAAGTCGTCCGTCAGGGGCGCGGCTCGGTCGTCGTCGCGTGTCTCACCGGAACCGATCACCGGCCGACTCCAGCTAGCTCCGGAAAAGGTTATCTGCGGGTCAACACAACTCCGTGCCATGGATACCCGACAGGCGTTGCTTGTCGACGCGTTCGCCGCGGAACCGACGGCGGGCACGCCGACCGGCGTCGTGCCCGAAGCCGACGGACTGACCGCCGACCAGATGCAGGCCATCGCCAGCGAACTGGGGGCCACCGAGACGGCGTTCGTCCTGCCTTCGGCGGATGCCGACCGCCGGCTTCGCTGCTTTTCGCCGACCGAGGAACTGGAGCAGGCGGAGACGGCGACAGTCGCCGCGCACGCGGCGCTGTACGAACGTGGTTCGGTCGACGCCGCCGAATGGGCGGTCGCCACCGCTGGCGGCGAGGTCGCTGTCGAAACCAAACCGAACGGGATGGTCTGGGTCGAACAGGGCCGGGTTGACATCACCGAGGTAGAGATCCCGTACAGCGATGTCGCGGACGCGCTCGGACTCGACGAGGCGACGCTCAAGGACGTGGGCGCGGACCTCCCGCTCGTGACGGCCGACGCCGGCGAGTCGTGGCTCGTGGTCCCGGTCAACTACTTCGAGCATCTGAGCAACCTCACCGTGGACGGGGCTGCCGTCGCCTCGCTCTGTGACCGCGCGGACGCGGCCGGCGTGTACCCGTTCACGTTCGACACGGTCGGCGGCGACGCGACCCGGCGGTCGACGCTGCACGGGCGAGCCTTCCGGGTCGGGAGCCGGACGGAGGAACCGGTAAGCGCCGCGGCGTCGGGGGCCTGCGCGGCGTTCGTTCGCCGCTACGGGGCGCTCGATGAGACCATCGAACAGATCACCGTCGAGGGTGGTCACTTCCGCGACCGACCCGGGACGGTGTCAGTCGATACCGACGGGACCGAGGTGTGGGTCGGCGGACGCAGCGTGACTGCGCTGGACGGTACAGTGACTATCCCCGCTGTTGACGACGATGATATTATCGAAGCGTGACAGTCCACACCGCACCGGCAGGCTGAACCCCTAATTCACTCGAAATCGAGTGAAGAGCGATTTCTCACTGGCTGCAACCGGAACATCCTTACTTGTCGTTGAAGATGGTACGAATGAGTCCATGCCAACACTGTGGCTCGACGAAATCGGTGCCGACGACCTGGCGCGGGTCGGCGGCAAGGCGGCGTCTCTCGGAGAACTGACCGGAGCGGGCCTGCCCGTTCCGTCGGCGTTCGTCGTTACCGCCGACACGTATCGGTCGTTCATCGAAGCAACTGGAATCGACGAGCCGCTCTTCGAGGCCGTCGATGTCGACAGCGACGACTCGCAGGCGCTGGCCGAGGCGGCCGAACGCGCCCAGGAGTTGATCCTGGAAACCGACACCCCGCCGTCGGTCCGCGAGGACCTGCTAGCCGCATACGACGAGATGGGCGACGAGGACGTTGCGGTGCGGTCCTCGGCGACCGCAGAGGACCTCCCGGACGCCTCCTTCGCCGGCCAGCAGGACACGTACCTGAACGTCTCGCGTGCGGACCTCCTACAGCGAGTCAAGGAGTGCTGGGCGTCGCTGTTCACACAACGAGCTATCTACTACCGCAACGAGAACGACTTCGCGCACGACGCCGTTGACATCGCCGTCGTCGTCCAGCAGATGGTCGACGCGGAGAAGTCCGGCGTCATGTTCACCAGTCACCCCTCGACCGGCGGCCCGACGGCCATCATCGAGGCCGCGTGGGGACTGGGCGAAGCGGTCGTCTCCGGCGCGGTGTCGCCCGACAACTACATCGTCGACCGCGAGAGCGGCGCTATCGACGAGGTGACCGTCGCCGACAAGAAGGTGATGTGCGTTCGGGGTGAGGACGGGGAAACGATCGAACGCTCCGTCCCCGAGGAGAAGCGAAACGAGCGCGTCCTCTCGGAGGACGAGATTCATCGGCTCATCGAAATCGGTGAGCGCGTCGAGGACCACTACGATACTCCACAGGACGTCGAGTGGGCGGTCTACGAGGGCGAGGTGTACCTGCTGCAGTCCCGCCCGATCACCACGATTGACGACCCTGAAGGGAGTGCCGGCTCGGCCAACGAGGTCGAGAGTCAGCCGCCGGGTGCCAAATCGGGCGTCGCCGACGGCGGAGCGATGGAGAGCCAGTCGGAGTCGGTCCGACTCTCCGGAATCGGCTCCGCGCCGGGCCGGGTCACTGGCGTCGTCCGCATCGTCGACAAACTCGACAACCTCGACAAGGTCGAGGACGGCGATATCATCGTCGCCGAGATGACCACGCCGGACATGGTCCCGGCGATGAAACGCGCCAACGGCATCATCACCGACGAGGGCGGGATGACCAGCCACGCCGCTATCGTCTCCCGTGAACTCGGCGTCCCGGCCGTCGTCGGTGCCGAGGACGCGACGCAGAAGCTCCGAGACGGCGAGACGGTCACCCTGGACGGCGATAAGGGGACAGTCGAGAAAGGGGCCCAGGTCCCAGAAACGAGCGACGAGGAAAGAGACACCGGGCCGGTGGAGGCACATTCGGCCGTCAAGCCGATGACCGGGACCGAAGTCAAGGTCAACGTCTCCATTCCGGAGGCCGCCGAACGAGCCGCCGCGACCGGAGCCGATGGCGTCGGCCTCCTGCGCATCGAGCACATGATCCTCTCGACGGACAAGACGCCGTCGCGCTACGTCGAGGACCACGGCGAGCGCGCGTACGTCGACGAAATCGTCGAGGGCGTCCGCTCGGTCGCCGAGGCGTTCTACCCGCGCCCGGTCCGCGTCCGGACCCTCGATGCCCCCTCCGACGAGTTCCGACAGCTCCAGGGCGGCGAGGACGAGCCAAGCGAGCACAACCCGATGCTCGGCTATCGGGGCATCCGGCGGTCGCTCGACCGACCCGGCGAGTTCAAGCTCGAACTCCGCGCGTTCGAGCGCCTGTACGATCTGGGCTATGACAACGTCGAGCTGATGCTCCCGCTTGTGACCGACGCCGAGGACATCCTGCGGGCGAAGGCGCTGATGCAGGAGGTCGGCATCGACCCCGAGAAGCGCGACTGGGGCGTTATGGTCGAAACGCCGGCGAGCGCACTCTCCATCGAGGAGATCTGTGAAACGGGGATCGACTTCGTCTCCTTCGGGACGAACGACCTCACGCAGTACACGCTCGCCCTCGACCGCAACAACGGCAACGTCGCCGACCGCTTCGACGAACTCCACCCGGCCGTCCTCGAACTCATGAGCCAGGTCATCGGGACCTGCCGCAAGTACGACGTCGCCACGAGCATCTGCGGCCAGGCTGCCTCGAAGCCCCAGATGGTCGACTTCCTCGTCGACGAGGGGGTCACGTCCATCTCCCCGAACATCGACGCCGTCCGTGACGTCCAACACGAGGTCAAGCGCGTCGAACAGCGCCTGCTGCTGGAATCGGTCCGCTGAGGCCGCGGTCGCCTGACGTAGCCAGCAGGCTTTTTTGCTCCGTTCGCTTCGTTGCGGTATGGCACCCGAATCGACACCGGAAGCCAAGAGTATCAGTTCCGGTGTGTCGTATATCCCCTTCGGTATCCCTGGACTGGACGGACAGGTCCGCGGGATTCCGACCGGGAGCACGGTCCTGCTGGCCGGGGCGTCGGACGCGGGCGGCGATGCGTTCACCTATACGAGTCTCGCGACGCTGATGCTCGCGAAACACCGCCCGGAGATGGTCCCGAACGGCATCGCCCGCCGCAGCGAGGCGATCCCGGAGTCGGTGACCTACATCACGCTCTCGCACGACCGCGAACACGTCTACAGCGAACTCGACGCCGTGCTCGACGGCTACCAGTTCGACACGCTCACGGACAACATGACCGTCGCCGATTTCTCCCAGCGATTCATGGAGCTGTTGCCGGTTCCGGAGCCGCTGTTCGATGCTCGACGGAGCGACGACGAAATCGAACAGCCCGACGCGGAGCCGCCGGAACGAGAGCCCTCCGAGGGGACGTTCGAGAAACTCTTAGCCGACATCAGCGCACGGGTGAACGACGCCGCGGAGACGCTCATCGTCATCGACTCGCTGACTGACCTCGAACGGGCGACGGAGTTCGGCTTGCCCAAGAACCACGAGATCGCGTTCCTGATGGGGCTCCGGGAGGCGGTCGTCAACTGGGGGAACGTGGCCTTCGTCAAACTCGACCGGCCCGCGGGCGACGTGCGGTCGGACGAACTCATCCACGGCCTGCTGCACGGCAGCGTCTACTTCTACTCCAACGACAAGGGGTTCGAGACGTATCGGACGATGCGTGTCGGCTCCTTCGGCGGCGCGCTCGACACCGAACGCCAGACCGTCTTCGAGTCGCTGATCGGCCCCACGGGCTTTCGCGCGAAGGCGACGAAGAAGATCGGGCCGTCGAACTGGTAACCCGAGCACAACGGCTAAACCGCTCCCCCTCTATACTCGCGATAGATGCTCCAGCGGGCAGAGCCACAGGATTTCGAACGCGTCCTCTCGTCGATGTGCACCGTGCCACATCCGTCGGCACGCGAAGCGGCGGAACGCTTCCTCGCGACGAACCCCGGGGACCCGGGCACGTACGAGACCGTCGCCGATCTGGAACGCGAGGCCGTCGACTATCTCGGCGAGATCACCGGACTCTCCGATCCCGCGGGCTACGTTGCCTCGGGCGGGACGGAGGCTAACCTCCAGGCGATACGTATCGCCCGTAACCGCGCCGACACGGACGATCCGAACGTGGTCGCGCCCGTCCACGCGCACTTCTCCTTTACCAAGGCCGCTGACGTCCTCGGCGTGGAACTGCGGACCGCGCCGGCGACGGACTACCGCGCCAACATGGAGGCGATGGCCGAACTCGTCGACGAGGACACGGTGTGTGTCGTCGGCGTCGCCGGCTCGACGGAGTACGGCTACGTCGACCCGATTCCGGCCGTCGCCGACCTCGCCGAGACAGTCGACGCCCTCTGTCACGTCGACGCGGCGTGGGGCGGCTTCTACCTCCCGTTTACCGACCACGACTGGCATTTCGGCCACGCGGACGTGGACACGATGACCATCGACCCCCACAAGGTCGGGCAGGCGGCGGTCCCCGCGGGCGGCCTGCTGGCCCGCGACCGGACGTTGTTGGACGAACTCGCCGTCGAAACGCCGTATCTGGAGTCGACGGACCAACTCACGCTGACCGGCACGCGGTCAGGTGCCGGCGTGGCCTCCGCCGTCGCGGCGATGGAGTCACTGTGGCCGACGGGCTACGAGCAGCAGTACGAAACGTCGATGGCCAACGCCGACTGGCTGGCCGACCAGTTGTCGGCGCGTGGCCACGACGTGGTCGGCCCGGAACTCCCGCTGGTCGCGGCCGACCTCTCGATGCCGATGACCGACGAACTCCGGGACCGCGGCTGGCGGGTGTCGAAGACCGGGGCCGGCGAGATGCGCGTCGTGTGTATGCCCCACGTCACGCGGTCAATGCTGCGGTCGTTCGTCGCTGACCTCGACTGGTACTGAATCGCGGACATCGACCGTGACCGCGCGACGAATACACGGCTATTGAGTCCTCGTGAGGAAACATACGAAGGTTTAGAAGTGCCGGTTTGCTACAGGGGGGTGTGGACCTGGTAGTAACGACCCCGGTGCTCATTTCCTTCATCGGCGACTGCGCGACCGCCGGTACTCCTCTGTCTCCGCTGGAAGAGACCGTCTGTACGGCCACCGGTCCGACCGGACTGGGTATCATCGCGGTGTACTCGTTTCTGATCGCGTTCATTCTCCCGCTCCCGAGCGAAGTCGTACTCGTTCCGGCCGAAACCCTTCGGCTCGGGCTCTCTACGAACGGGAATCTGGTTGCGATCATCCTCGTCAGCGGCCTCGGGAAGGCCTTCGGGAGTCTCGTCGCCTTCCACATCGGCCAGGAGGCAAAGGAGTACGGCCCACTCGTTCGCTGGATCAAGCGATCACGGTTCAACATCATCGAATGGTCGGAAAAGAAGACGGTACAGCTCGCACAGAAGTACGGCTACGTTGGCCTGGCGCTTGCGCTCTGTGTTCCCTTCTTCCCCGATACGATCTCGATCTACGCGTTTACTGTCCTCGAACGCGACTACTATCGGTTCGGCGCGGCAACGTTCTTCGGCAGCGCCGGGCGGCTTGTGGTGACACTCGCACTCGCAGGCGGCACGCTCGCGCTGCTGTGACCGGGCAGACCCGGAGCGCGGCCGGCACGCCGAAACCAACCCCCTTTTGACCCGTCGGTGGCACACGAACAGGTATGAGCAACGACGAGTTTCCGACGGACCAGCCGGCGGTCGTGACCTGTGGGTTGCCCTACGCGAACGGCGACTTGCACGTCGGCCACCTCCGGACGTACGTTGACGGGGACGCGCTGTCGCGCTCCCTCCGACGGATCGGCCAGCAGACGGCGTTCGTTTCGGGGTCGGACATGCACGGTACACCGGTAGCAGTCAACGCCGCCGAAGAGGGCGTCGAGCCGCGGGAGTTCGCGCTGGACTTCCACGAGACGTACGCCGAGACGTTCCCGCAGTTCAACATCGAGTTCGACAACTACGGGCACACTGACGACGAGACCAACGTCGAACTCACTCAGGAGTTCGTTCGTTCGTGGGTCGAAAACGATCACGTCCACGAGAAAGAGATCGAGGTCGCCTGGGACACCGAGGAGGACCAGCCCCTCCCCGACCGCTACGTCGAAGGGACCTGTCCCTACTGCGGGGAGCAGGCCCGCGGCGACGAGTGCGACGAGGGGTGCCAGCGCCACCTCGAACCCGGCGAGATCGAGGACCCGGTGTCGACGCTGACCGGGAACCCCGCCGAGTACCGCACCCGCGAACATAAGTTCCTCCGGCTCGCCGACTTCCAGGAGTACCTGCAGGGCTTCCTCGACCGCCTGGAAGGCACCGACAACGCCCAGAATCAGCCCCGCGAGTGGATCGAGGGCGAACTGCAGGACCTCTGTATCACGCGAGACATGGACTGGGGCGTCGATTACCCGGCAGATGTCGACGGCGGCGACGAACTGGTGCTGTACGTCTGGGTCGACGCGCCAATCGAATACGTGGCCTCGACGAAGCAGTACTCCGAGCGGGTCGGCGACGACGAGTACGACTGGGAAGAGGTCTGGAAGATCGACGGCGAGGAGCGCCACGCCACCGAGTGGGACGACGAGTGGACCGACGACAGCGCCGAGATCATCCACGTCATCGGGCGTGACATCATCCAGCACCACGCCGTCTTCTGGCCGGCAATGCTCCGCGGCGCGGGCTACAACGAGCCCCGGTCGATTCTGGCGACCGGGTTCGTCGGCATCGACGGCAAGGCGCTCTCGACCTCGCGAAACCGCGCCGTCTGGGCCGACGAGTACCTCGACGCCGGCTTCCATCCCGATCTGTTCCGGTACTACATCGCGACCGGCGCTCAGATCGATACGGACGTGGACTTCTCCTGGGACCGCTTCCAGGAGCGGGTCAACGGCGAACTCGTCGGCAACGTCGGCAACTTCATCTACCGCTCGCTGCTGTTCGCCGAGCGGAACTACGACGGCACGCCTGACGCCGCCGTCAGCGACGACGTGCGCGACCGGATCGAGGCGGCCACCGATGACTTCGAGGCCGCCGTGCGCGAGTACGACGTTCGCGAACTCGCCGAAATCGCCATCGAACTCTCGAACTACGGCAACGAGTACATCCAGCGCAACGAGCCGTGGAACCTCGTCGACGACGACCCCGAGGAAGCCGAGCAGGTCATCCGTGACTGCGTCCAGTTGACCAAGGCCGTCGCGGTGCTCATGCAGCCCGTTCTGCCGGGCAAAGCCGAGCGCCTCTGGGGCCAACTCGGCGAGCAGGGCTCCGTCGCGGATGTGACCCTCGACAGCGCGCTCGAAGCGCCGCCAGCCGAGTTCGGCGAGCCCGCTGAGCTGTTCGAGCAGGTCGAAGACGACCACATCGAGGCGCTGAACGAGGAACTGCAGGAGCGGGTCGAGAGCGAGGCTTCGACAGAAGCCTCGAACGGAGGCGGCGAAGCCGCCGGAGACGAAGGGGACGACGGCGATGCGGAGACCGCCGACCTCCAGCCGCTCGTCGAGGACCGCATCAGCTTCGAGGACTTCGAAGGCGTCGACATGCGCGTCGGCGAGATTCGCAGCGGGGAGCCGGTCGAGGGTGCGGACAAGCTCCTCCGTCTGGAGGTCGACATCGGTCACGAAGTCCGGCAGGTCGTCGCCGGCCTCCGACAGCTCCATGACGCCGAGGATCTCCCCGGAACGCGGGTCATCCTCCTTGCGAACATGGAGAAAGCCGAGCTGTTCGGGATCGAATCCAACGGGATGGTGCTGGCCGCCGGCGACGAGGCGGACCTGCTGACCACCCACGAGGACGCGCCGCTTGGAACCCGCATCAAGTAATCCCAGTCGCCAGCGCTTTTGTAGTCACGGCACGTATCGCGGAGCATGGATGACGACGGGGCCGCACAAGACGACGCGGCCGTTGCGGGTGACACCTTCACCGAGGAGTACGAACTGGCGACCGAAGCCGACGTAATCCAGGTCGAGGATGTCCCCGACGACGAGGCGGCTGACGACGATGAGGGGGCAGTCGCCGGCTCGTTCGCCCCGGACCTGGAGGTGACACCCGACGCGCCGAAGCCTGAGAACGTTGTCTTCGTCGCTCTAGGGGTCTGCATCGCGATTCTCGCGCTCGGGCGGATGTTCCTCGGGGCGGAGATGTACGCGCCGTCCATACTCGGCGGCGTGGTCCTGTCCGTTGCACTCGGAACCGCAGTACTGTATGGGTTCTTCGTCCGGACGAGCGACGCGTAAGACTGCACCGGTGACTGTGGAGGGTGCCCGACCCCGACACTTAATCCTGCTCCGACACTAAGTGAGGGCATGGTGAACCCGCTGGCGGCAGTTGCCCCACTGCAGGCCGAACCACTGTTAGGTATGTCGCTCTCCATTCTGCTGTTTCTGGCCGGCGCGGGCCTCATCGTGGGCGAAGCGCTTGCTCCCGGGACCCACTTTTTCGTTCTCGGCGTGGCCCTGCTGACGGCGGGGCTGGTCGGGCTGTTCATCCCAGCGAGCCTGGGTATCTTCGCGCCGCTCATCCTCACAGTCATCGTCCTGGCGACCACGGCGGTCACGCTCTGGGGGTATCGGAAGCTCGATTTCGCCGCGCCGGGCCGCGGCCAGACGCTCAGTTCCGACTCGCTTACGGGACAGTTCGGGACTGTTACCGAGCGCGTGACCAAGAGCGACGGCGAGGTCAAACTGGAGGACGGCGGTTTCAACCCCTACTACCAGGCCCGTTGCTCCGGCGACCCCATCGAGGAGGGGGCGGAGGTCATCGTCATCGACCCCGGCGGCGGGAACGTCCTGGAAGTCGAGGCGGTGGAGTCGGCGACTGACGAAATCGACCGCGCGCTCGAACGCGACCGGAGCCGGGGCGACGGGGATGCCGAACCGGAGCGCGACCGGAACCGGAGCGACAAGGATGCCGAGCCGGAACGAGAGTCGGAGCGGGCGTAGGTGTGTAATTCGGTAGTTTGTGACAGGGACACGGAAGCCTTTTCCTTGAGCGCTCCGGAGGTTTGACTGTCATGTTCCCCGCGACAGCACCGCTACAGCCTGGAGGACTCATCGGTTTCGTCACCGTAATCTTCCTCCTGATCGCCATCGCGCTGGTGTACTCCAGCGTCGTGATCATCCGCCCGTACCAGAAAGGTGCCTACACGGTCCTCGGCACCTATCGCGGCGTCCTTGACCAGGGGATTCACTTCATCTACCCCTTCGTCTCCGACGTGACGCGGTTCGACATGCGGACCCAGACGCTCGACGTGCCACGGCAGGAGGCTATCACCCGCGACAACTCGCCGGTGACCGCCGACGCCGTCGTCTACATCAAGGTGATGGACCCGAAGAAGGCGTTCCTCGAAGTCGACAACTACGAGCGTGCCGTCTCCAACCTCGCCCAGACGACCCTCCGTGCCGTGCTGGGTGACATGGAACTCGACGACACGCTGAACAAGCGGGGCGAGATCAACGCCCGTATTCGAAAGGAACTCGACGAACCAACCGACGAGTGGGGAGTCCGCGTCGAGAGTGTCGAAGTCCGCGAGGTCAACCCGTCCAAGGACGTCCAGCAGGCCATGGAGCAACAGACCTCCGCCGAGCGGAAACGCCGTGCCATGATCCTGGAGGCCCAGGGTGAACGGCGCTCCGCCATCGAGACGGCGGAAGGTGACAAGCAGTCCAACATCATCCGCGCACAGGGTGAGAAGCAGAGCCAGATTCTGGAAGCCCAGGGTGACGCGATCTCAACCGTCCTGCGTGCGAAATCCGCCGAATCGATGGGCGAGCGGGCTGTCATCGACAAGGGGATGGAAACGTTGGCCGAGATCGGCCAGGGCGAATCGACGAAGTTCATCCTCCCGCAGGAGCTCACCTCGCTGGTGGGCCGCTACGGCAAGCACCTCCAGGGCTCCGACGTGAAGGAGAACGGGCACGCGCTGGAAGCGCTTGACTTCGACGACGAAACCCGCGAGATGCTCGGCCTCGACGACATCGAGGAGATCCTCGGCCAGATCGACGAGGAAGCGCAGGTCGACGTCGAAGCCATGGAAGAAGAAGCCCAGAAGATCAAGGAAGGACAGGACACTGGCCTCGACAGCGCTGACGAGATGATCGAGGAGATGGACGCCGAAATCGACGACGACCCGGGCACGACGGACGTGGCCGGCGGCCCCGACGACACGACGCGAACGTCAGAAGTCGACAAGGACAACTAGTCCTGATAACCAGGCGAAGACGTTTTATTACCGACCCACCTTTTCGGTAGCAATGACACGTGAGGGCGACGTGGACGAGGACAAGCGAGCGACGCTCCGCCGCTTTGCCGCCCTCGGTGCAGCGAGCCCGTTTGCCCGCTTCGGCGACAGCGGGAGCGAGAGCGACGCGCCCGACGCCATCGCCGGGTACGTCTCGGCACATCCCGGGACCCACTTCTCGAAGCTTCGCGACGATCTCAAACTCGGGACCGGCGAGGCCCAGCACCACCTCCACCGGCTGGAAAACGAGAATATCGTCGTCTCACAGAAGGACGGTGACTACCGGCGCTACTTCCCGGCCGGCCAGTTCTCCGAGTTCGAACAGGCGGCGCTTGGCTACCTGCGGCGTTCGACCGCCCGCGGGATGCTCGTCACGCTCCTCCGCCGCCCGGACGTGACGGCGTCAGAACTGGCCAGCGAACTTGACGTGTCGCGACCGACAGTGAGCAACTACGCTGCCGATCTGGAGGCCGCCGGACTGCTGTCCCGAGAAGACGGATACGCGGTTACTGAACCCGAAACCGTGCTGACCCTGCTGATCCGGTATGCCGACTCGTTCGGCGACGATGTCGCCGCGCTGGCCGGCGAAGCCGACTCGCTGCTGCGATACGACCCGTGATGCCGGCGGCAGAAACCGCCCGCTGTCAGTCCGGTTGCGTCTGTGCTTCCCTCAGGTCTCTTTGTCGACGCCGGTGATTTCGAATCTGGCTCCGCCCGACTCGCTGTCGGTCACACTGACGTCCCAGCCGTGGACAGCGGCGATATCGGTGACAATTGCGAGGCCGAAGCCGGTGCCTTCGGACGCGGTCGAGTAGCCCGCTTCGAACACCGTGTCTCGCTCGTCTTCGGGAATCCCCGGGCCGTCGTCAGCGACGTAGAAGCCGTTGGCGTCGTCGATGTCGCCGACGGTAACCGTCACCCCGTCATCGTCGGCGCTGTCTGACTGCATCGAACTGCCCGCAGAGCCCTGCTCAACGCTGTTTTCTTGCATCCGTGAGAGCGAGGGGGTCGACGCGTGTGTCACGCTATTCCGGAACAGGTTTTCCAGTAGACGCTGCAATCGGCGGGGATCGGCAACGACGACACTGTCCGTATCGGTCACCAGAGTCCCGTTCTCTGTCCCGATAGTCTCCCAACACGCGCTTGCGGCGGTCTGTAAGCTGACGGGCTCGGTGGTCGTCGCCTCGCGTCCGTCCCGTGCCAGCGTCAGGATGTCGTCAATGAGCGTCTGCATCCGCTCGTGGGCGCTGTCGATACTGTCGAGGTGGTCGCTGGTCACTTCCTGTTGAGCCAACTCCAGGTGGCCCTGTGCGACTGTCAGTGGCCCCTGGAGGTCGTGGCTGACGACGCTGGCAAAGGACTCCAATCGCTCGTTCTGAACGCGGAGTCTGCGTTCGCGCTCCTTCTGTTCGGTGATGTCCTGGATGAATCCCCGAACCGTTCGCTTCTCCCCGTCCTCGACTCGTTTGCCGTGGGTCCGGACCCACCGACAGTCGCCTGTCGCGGTGATGAGCCTGACCTCGAGGTCGTACGGTTCCCCGTCTTCGAGGGCCGCGTCGACGGCGTCCGCAACGGTCTCCCTGTCGTTGGGGTGGTAGAACGAGAGCCCGTCTTCGACTGTCGGGTCGAAGTCGTCGCCGACCTCGTGGATGCGACGGGTGCCCGCTGTCCAAGTCGACATCCCGCTTTCGTCGAACTCCCAGGCACCGAGGTCACCGAGCTCCTCCGCCTCGGCGAAGAAGTCCCGTAACTGGGCGAGATTCTGTTCGTGCTCGATACGCTCCGTGACGTCCTGGCAGTGCGAGAAGATGGTGACAACGTCGCCCGAGTCGTCAGTGACGATGCGATTGTGCCACTCAACCACGATGCGATCGCCGTCCTTCCGGACGTTCTCGTTGACGCTGTGGTAACCGCCGCTGGCCTCGCTGAGAGCGGACGTGACCTCGTCGACGTTGTTGTAACTCTCGGGGCTGACGAACACTTCCCACGTTTCCCCGACCAGTTCGTCCTCGGTGTAGCCGAACATCTCTGTGAGAGTGTCGTTGACGCGGACGATTTCGAAGTCCTGATTATACTCGACGAACCCGAGCGGCGACTGGTCGATAAACAGCGAGAGCCGGTCTTTACTCGCTTCGAGGGCGCGCTGTGACCGGGACTGTTCGACGGCGTTGACGATTCGGTTCGCGAGGAGGGCGTAGTGGCTGGTATCGGACGTTTTTTGTAGATAGTCAGTGACACCTGCGGAGATCGCGTCACCGGCGACCGCCTCGCTTCCACGGCCGGTGTACAAAATAAACGGAAGGTCCGGATAGTCTTCGCGGACCGATTCGAGGAATTCGATGCCGTTCTCGCCGGGCATTTCGTAGTCGGAAACGATACAGTCGACAGATTCTGTCTCGAGCAGCCGCAAGCCCTCTGATGCACTCGTCGCGGTCTCGATGTCGAACTCGGCTCGCTTTCGCTCGAGGAACGCCGCTGTCGTCTCTGCGTACGGCAGGTCGTCGTCGACGTGAAGCACCCGGATGGCGGAACCAGCCTCGCCCATTGGTGTGTTCGATTATGGCACCAACTGTTATCAATATAAACATTCCGCGCTGGCAATAGGACCGTGCAAATCAGGGAGAACGTGGCTGAAGCAAAGAGTGAGCGATCCCACCGAAATTTCGCTACGCAGGGCTACAATATGGCCCCGTTCGAAAGATCGGGTCGGGATTCCGCCGTATCCGCGTCCAAGCGGGCGGCCGGTTCAGGTCTCAACCATCCACGTCGTCGAGGAGGAGTACCCCCACTTCTCCACGGCCAAGTCGTGGTCACCGTCGGCGATGGCTGTCATGTTCGTCCCGACCTCCTTGGCCGAGAGACCGAGTTCGTCGCCGATAAGCCGCGATTTGAAATACGTCTGGTCGTCAGCATTGGAACGGAGATACTCCAGAATACGTCGCTGCTTGTCCGAGAGCGGACTGTCGGGGGTTTGCGCGGTGGCGCTCATTAGTACAGTTACGAACAGTACCGAGACACCCTTATGGGATTTGGTACAGACGGTTAACGGCTCGCAGTCTTGCGGTTTTCTCCTGCTCGAAGCAGGGATACGGCCGCGAGTTGGGCCACGCAGCAAGTAGTTGGTACAGCCGGGAAACACCGCGGGTGCCCGTCATCGCCCCGCAGTTGGAACGGTACCAGCCGTTCGCTCCGGCAGTTCTTTAGTAATGGCCCGTTTTGTGGCCGAACGGAGGTCTATCACATTGGAAATCTCGGATCAGCTGCTGTGTCTGTTCAGTGCCGATATCCGCGACGAGGGGGACCGGTACGTCGTGGAGGTACCGCGTCGAGAGGTCGAGACGGGCGCAGTCGACTCGGGCAGTACCTACCGTGTTGCGCTCATCTCCGCAGACGAGGGGACAGAAGCGGACGAGGAGACGGTGTCAGACACGCCACCGGACCAGCCACAGCCGCCGGTCGAACCGGGTGAGACGCGCTACGTCGAGATCGAGGACATCGGGAAGCAGGGCGACGGCATCGCTCGCGTCGAACGCGGCTACGTCATCATCGTTCCCGGGGCCGAAATCGACGAACGAGTCAAGATCGAAATCACCGAGGTCAAGTCGAACTTCGCGGTCGGCGAAATCATCGACGACGTTTGAACTTACTCGTAGGGACTTCCGTCGGGGCGCTTTGCCCCTTCGGAGTCGTGGACGACGACCTGTCCGGCTGACGGGTCGACGGGCCGATAGTTGTCGCGGACGCCGATGGCTTCCGTCAGTTCTCGAATGGCGCGTTCCTTGAGCGCTGCGGCTAGTTCCTCGGCATCGGCTCTGGAGATATCCCGACCGAGCCCCTCGCATTCGTGGGCTCGAACCATCCCTTCCTCGCCGACGGCCTCGCCCATCGGCTGGCTCGTCCCGCCGAGCGCGACGCTGAAGGGGTAGGTCCGGCAGATGAGCGGGCGGTCGCCGTGGACCGTACAGGCACCTGTGCCGTCGTCGTCTTCGGCGTAGAAGGTACAGTCGCCGCAGTCGTCGGTCTGGAGCGCCCACTCGAACGTCTCGCCTTCGGGACCGTCCGGACCGTCAGCTAATCCGTACGGCATCGGCCGGGCCACGTCGCGGAAGTCGTACTCCCCGGCCGCTTGTAGCTGCCGGATTTCGTCGGGAAACACCGTCGCCGTGTGGGGTTCGGCGTCGGTCTCGGCGGAACCGTCGCTCCTGTCGGAGCCAGCGCTCTCGCTGGCACCGTCGGCGGTCTCGTCGGCGCTTTCGCCACCCTCACCACATGCCGACTCGGCCTTGCAGCAGGCCCCACAGCGGGTGCATTCGAACCCGATGGTCTCGATAGCGTCGGCCAGTTCCGACTCGTCGAGCACACGGGCCCGTTCGAGTTCGGTTTCGAGGGAGTCCACAGCCGTGGTAGCGGTCCGACGGGCAAAAAGGGCGCGTCACTCCACTGGGTTCAGTGCGGCCCGCTCGCCGTCCCACGAAACGGTACCCTCGACGGCGAGCTTTTCGAGATGGGCCAGCACTGTCCCGCGGGCCAGGTCGCGAACGCCGGTCAGGTCTTTCTCGTAGGCGGCGTCGAGGACTTCGTCGAGGGTGTCGGCCCCGTCGTTGACAGCCGCCCGAACACATCGCTCGCGCTCCAGTCGGTGGCCGATGAGGCGCGCACAGGTCTCCCGTGGGGCTTCGATACGCGGCCCGTGGCTCGGCAACAGTGCATCGGGGTTTCTGGCGTGGAGACGACGTAGCGACGCGAGATAGGCCCGAACGTCGCCCTCTGGTGCACCGACGACGACGCTGCCCTCGGCGACGGCGAGGTCACCGGAGACGACGGTGCCGTCGGCTGCGAAGGCGACGTGCTCCGGCGCGTGTCCCGGCGTGTCGAGGACGGTCACCGGGCCGGCGTCGGTCGGAATCGTCGTCCCGTCGCTGAACAGTTTGTCAGGGGTAATGCCGGTCGCAGCCTCGAATGCGGCCGCTCGGCCACGGCGCGCCCAGACCGTCGCATTCGTCTCTCTGGCGTAGTCTGCGACGGCACCGGCGTGGTCAGGGTGGTAGTGTGTGATCGCGATGTGGGCGAGAGTGCGGTCACTGAGAAGCGAATCGAGCGCATCATCTGTATCCGCGGGATCCACGAGAAGGGCCGCCTCGTCGCCGCAAACGTATGCTGCCGTGCTGCCGGTCGGTGCCCGTGTCGGGACGGACACGTCGGCCCGCTGCCAGTCCATGCCGGCCGGTCAGACCGTGAGGAAATAAACCTGTTTGCGTGCGTCGGTGAAACTGTACCGCGAGTCGACCAGTTCTGACTCCTCCAGTCGGTTCAGGGCGTACCTGACAGTCCGGTCCGGGAGCAGCGAGTTCTCGGCTAGTTCGCCCTGTGACAGCGGGGCGTCGTCCTCCAGCACCTTCGCGACGAGCTTCGCGCTCGGCGGGAGTTCACGCAGGGTGTCGCGGAACTCCTCGTCGGTGAAAGGTGCTGGTGCAGCGTTTTCAGTTAATGCGCTCATAGTGGTGGATATTCAAGGCTTACTGGTAAAACTTGGCTATATGCATGACCAAACAATACAGATTCTATGAAGTGTTTAATGTATCCTTATACAGAACCGTCATCGTGCGGTTCCGGTCGCTATCCCGAAAACACTCCCAGAACTATCAAGCTCAAGAGCGCGACCGGACCTGGTCTGACTGGAAAACAGCCCGACTGATGAAAGGGGATTCCAGTATCGTTTTATCCCCCGCGGGGTGAGCAATACACCGTGAAAGGGCAGGAGTGGTATCAGGCCGACACCGTGGCCGAAGAGTACGAGGCCAAGCGGTTCTCCCGTGGCGGTCGGCTGATCGACCGACGCGAAAAGCAGGCCGTCCTCGACGCAATCGGCCCCGTGGCTGATAAGGACGTGTTAGAGGTAGCCTGCGGGACCGGACGGTTCACTGTGATGCTGGCCGAGCGCGGCGCGAACATCACCGGGCTGGACATCTCAGGACCGATGCTCCAGCAGGGCCGTGAGAAAGCACAGGCGACTGGCGTTGACGACCACGTCGAGTTCATGCGGGGCGACGCAGCCCGACTCCCGTTCCCGGACGACCATTTCGACACCGTGTTTGCGATGCGCTTTTTCCATCTGGCGGACACGCCGGCGGCGTTTCTCGCAGAGATGCGCCGCGTCTCGAAGGAGCAAGTCTTCTTCGACACGTTCAATCGGTTTTCGACCCGGTCGATATACAACTGGGCGCTCCCGATGGGGTCGCGGCTCTACTCCCGCTGGGAAATCGACCGGCTGCTAGACGGGGCCGGACTGGAACTGACCGACGCGAACCACGACTGGCTGCTGCCCTACGGGTTCTACCGGAAGATCCCGAACGAACTGGCCGCCTCGTTCCGCTCGCTCGATACGGCGCTTGGCGGCACGCCCCTCGGCGAGAAGCTGGCCTCGGTGTCGTACTGGAACACCCACGTGTAGCGCACCGGCACTCGAAAGACCCGTTTTCCCCTGAATGGGAAGGTCGACAGCCGTCTCCCGCGACTTTTAAGCGCCTTCGCCGTCGTACCCAGAGGTATGGATATCTCGGTAGTGGTCCCGACGTTGAACGGCCGGGAGGAGCTGACCGGCTGTCTGGACGCACTCACCGAGCAGGTTCCCGATGCGGAAGTGATCGTCGTCAACGGCCCGTCGGCTGACGGCACGACGGGAATGGTCCGCGACCGGGACGACGTGTCTATCCTCGTCGAAATCGCCGACCGTTCGGTCACGGTCGCTCGAAACGCCGGGATCGACCGAGCGACGGGGGACGTGATCGCGCTCGTCCACCAGTCCCTCTCGGTTGAGTCCGGCTGGGCCGACGCCGTCAAGAGCGGGCTCTCGGGAGCAGCCCAGGCCATCACCGGGCCGACACACCAGCAACTGTGGGCCGGGATGACGACCGAAACGGAGGAGACACGGACGATAGCCGGCCGCGACGTGACGTATTTCAACCCCGGAAACGTCGCGTTCGACGCGGAGGTACTGGAAGCACTCGACGGGTTCGACGAGTACCTGAACGTCGGCAGCGCCCGGGACTTCGCACACCGGATGGCCGCCGGTGACTACGGTGTCGCCTGGAGCACGGAGATGTGCGTCAGCCGCGAGTTCGAGGCCGACGGCGGGATCGCGGAGACCGACTGGAACTGGAAGTACCGCTCGCTCGCCTATCGGTTGGTGAAAAACTACAACGTCCGACCGACCGTGGTGCGGCGAATCCTCAGCCACGCGGCGGGTGACGCGAAGGACGCGCTGATCGATGTCGTGCGCGGGGAGACGACGCCGTCGCAGTGGCTCGGCAACGGGCAGGACGTGTTCGGCGGCGTCGGGTCCGGAATCGTCGACGGCCTCCGCGCACGCGTGACCGACCGGACACCCTGTCGGAACCCGAACGGACGCTCCGCGCGCGCGGACCGCGCGGTGACTGTGTACGACTGGCGATAGCCGGTGAAAGAGCCGTTCGGCCGGCGGTAAGGGACCGGAGTCAGGGAGCCAGCGCCTCGATGACGCGGTTCGGATTGTTCGAGAACACCTTGCGCATCGAGTCTTCGGGCACGTCAAGCGTCAGTATCTCCATCACGGCCACGTTCGGGTGGACGCTGGGGACGCCGCTCCCGAAGAGAACTCGGTCCGGGTGCTCCAGAATCGCTCGCTCCATCGGCCGTCGATAGCGGACCGCGCTGGTGTCGAGATACAGCTGATCGTGCGTCTCCAGCAGGTCGATAGCCTGGTCCATCAGATCCTGCCGGAGTGGGTGCGCGCCGAAGTGCGAGAGAATGACCGGGAAATCGTACGCTAACAGCGATTCGGCGACAGTTTCGGGCGGAAACCCTTCGCCGCCGTGGACGATGACGGGCAACGATACGGACTCCAGTTCTGCGAGGACTTCCTCGTCGGGCAGTCCGTCCATCGGTGGATGGAGTTTGAAACCGTAGAACCGGTCGTCGTAGGCGTACTGCTCGATGTCTTCCGGCGAGGTGTGGTCCTCTGTGCGGCTGCTCGCGAGGTTGCGGAGGGTCGACCCGGGACCGCTCCCCGGGTCCCGAGCGCCGTTGACTCTGGCGAAGGCGACCATCGGTCGCTCGACGGTCATCCGGGCGACGGCGTTGTTCGCTTTCAGATACGAGCCGTCTCGCTCGCCGGGGAAGACGACGGAGCGGACGACGCCGGCCTGGTGCATCTCCCGTTCCAGTTGCTCCGGGTCACCCATGCCGTCTCGGGGTCGGCGCTGCTCGTCGGGTTCCAGCCGCGCGTGCACATCGACGACGCGAAACCCGTGCTCCAGCTCCAGCATCTACTATACGGTGTGTATACCCCTATATTAAAACATGTGCAGGTCCGGCCGAGATTACGGGGACAGCACGGCGCTGTCGCCCAACGAGCGGTCCGCGGTGTTAGAAAGTTTTATATAGAACCGCTTGCCTTGTCTTAAGTGAGGTTCAACACATATGTCATCTGGCCAGCGACGCATGGGCGGCCAGCCTCTTTTCATCCTTGATGAGGACGCCCAGCGCACACACGGGAAGGACGCACAGTCATCGAACATCTCCGCCGGAAAGGCCGTAAGCGAGTCCGTACGGACCACGCTCGGTCCCCGCGGCATGGACAAGATGCTCGTCTCCGACGACGGTGATGTGGTCATCACCAACGACGGGGCGACCATCCTCTCCGAGATGGACATCGAACACCCCGCGGCCCAGATGATCGTCGAAGTCGCCCAGACCCAGGAGGACGAAGTGGGCGACGGAACGACGACAGCGTCCGTGCTGGCCGGGGAACTGCTGACGAAAGGCGAGGACCTGCTCGAAGACGACGTCCACCCGACAACAATCGTCGAGGGGTACTCCGCCGCCGCCGAACTCGCACGCGAGGCCATCGACGAGATCGTCCTCGACGTCGACCTCGACGACGAGACGCTCGTCGAAGTCGCCGAATCCTCGATGACCGGCAAGGGCACCGGTGACGTCGAGGCCGGGCGACTCGCCGAAGTCGTCGTCGACGCTGTCCGCCACGCCAAGAGCGACAACGGCGTCCGCCGGGACAACATCGAGGTCCACACCCAGACGGGTGCGGCTTCCTCCGCGACCAAGCTCGTCGAGGGCGTCATCGTCGACGAGACGGCCGTCCACGACAACATGCCGACGTCCGTCGAGGACGCGTCAATCGCGGTCATCGACACCGAGCTCGACGTCCGCGAGAGCAACATCGACGCCGAATACAACGTCTCCAGCGTCGACCAGCTCAACGCCGCGCTCGACGCCGAAGAGAGCGAACTGCAGGGCTACGCCGAGGAAGTCCTCGAAAGCGGCGCTGACGTCGCGTTCGTCACCGAGGACGTCGCCGACCGCGTCGCCTCCCAGCTCGCCAAGGAAGGCGTCTTCGTCGCCGACAGCATCAGCTCCTCGACCGCCAAGGACATCGTCGAGGCTACCGGCGCGAAGCGCGTCGGCTCGCTCGAAGCCCTTGACGAGGACGCGCTCGGCCACGCCGACAGCGTCGACGTCGAGAAGCAGGGCGACGACGACGTGACGTTCATCACCGGCGGCGCGACCGCCGAGTCCGTCACGGTCATCGCCCGCGGCTCCACCGAACACGTCGTCGACGAGCTCGAACGCGCGCTCAACGACGCGCTCGACACCGTCATCGCCGCACTCGACGCCGGCGGTGTGGTCCCCGGCGCAGGCGCAACCGAGATCGCCATCGCCGACCACATCCGCTCCGAAGCGGCGTCCATCGAGGGCCGCAAGCAGCTCGCCGTCGAAGCGTTCGCCGACGCCGTCGACGTGCTGCCCCGCACGCTCGCGGAGAACACGGGCCTCGACGCAATCGACGCGCTCGTCGACCTCCGTGCCGAACACGAGAGCGAGGGCATCGCCGGCATCATCAGCGAGGGCCAGACCGGCATCGTCGGTGACCCCGTCGACTACGGCATCCTCGACCCCGCCGCTGTCAAGCGCGAAGCGGTCGACTCCGCCACCGAGGCGGCGACGATGATCGTCCGCATCGACGACGTCATCTCGTCGAGTTAGAGACTCGAGCATCTCGTCGCGAGAGCATAACTCGACGAGAGTTCGAGTCGAATCAAGCCGTTTCGAAACCTGTTTTCTTTTGACTGCGCCAGGTAGCGGCGCGACCGCCGACGGAGAAGACGTCGCTCAGTCGCTACTGGGCTCGACGGACAGCGTCAGCGTCGCATCACTGCCGTCGGCGAGCGTCGCAACGAGGTTCCGGTCCACGTCACCGGCCGCCGCGTCGGAGTTCACCATCACCGTGCGGTCGTCGACGTAGTCACTGGTCCGCAGGACGTGGCTCCGGTCGTTCTCGAAGGACAGGTCGGGATGGCCGGTCCCGGTCACAGTAACGGTGTGGTCGCCGGCCTCGATGGTCGCCGTAATCGTCGCGTCGGTGTCCTGGCAGGCCGCCACGAACTCGTCGTCGAAGTCGGCGGGGACGCGGTCGGCTTCGATGGCGAGGATGCAGTCGCCCGCGGGCGTCAGAAAGTCGTCGCTCGTCACTTCCAGCGTGCTCGCGTGCTCGCCGGTCACGTTCTCGTGGCCCTGTGCCTGGACCACTTCCTCGAGTGTCATACCTCCCGGTCACTGCCGGGCGTACTTCAGCGGGACGACTCCGACCTGACGACGGTAACCGTCACCGCACCGCAGGCGCACTCGTGGGCCTCGCGGCGGCCGGCGTCGGTCTCGAACACCAGGGCTGGCTCGCCGAGCGGGCGCTCGCAGTGCTGGGCCTCACAGGTCGGTGTCGCCGCCTCGTGTAGTTCGGTGAGCATATCTGGATAGTAGGTGGCTACCTATGTCAAAGCGAGCCATCCCCGGAGTGAAAGTGAAAGTGAAGCCGTGGGGCAAAGGATATGCCCCCGCGGAACGGGCCACAAGGTATGTCGCTGGAGTGGCGCGGCGCGGCGGTTGCGCCGGACGACGAGATGCCGTCCCCGGAGTCGTGGGAACCGGTGTCAGTGCCCGGCCGGCCCGAGCAGTTCGCCGGCGCCGAGGCCGTGGCCTACGAAACGACGTTCTCGGACCCGCGGGACGAGAGCGACGCACACATCCTGCTTGTACTGAACGGGATGTACGCGCACACACGGGTCTGGTGCAACGGTGATCTGCTCACCACTCACGACGTCTACTTCGAACCGCTCCGGATTCGGCTCCCCGAGAGTGAGGAATACCGGGTCATCGTGGAGTGTCGGGCACCGGCGGACCGCTTCGGCGGCCTGCATGCGACCGACCAACTCCCGCCGGAGCGCTGTGTCCCGGGCATCTGGTGGGACGCGACGCTCGAAACCAGACCGGACCCCTGTGTGAGCGAGCTTTCCGTCCAGCCACAGGTATCGGAAGAAGACGTAACCGACGCGACATTGGAGGTCTCGGCGACCGTCCTGACAGAAGAGCCACTCGACGACCGGATAACGCTCTCGCTCCGGCCGGAGGGCGACGTGCGCGGCGGCGGGATGATGGACCGAGCCCGCGTCTCGACCGACGAGGAGACGGCGACGGTGACGTACACGATGGACGTGCGCGACCCGTCGCTGTGGTGGCCCCACGACCGCGGCGAGCAGTCCCGCTACGTCCTCAGGGCAAAGCTCGGCGACGACGAGCACTCGGTGACGACGGGACTACGCACCGTTTCGTACGACGACGGTCTGCGGATCAACGGCGAGGACGTGCCGGTTCGCGGCGTGACACTGCTGGACCCAACTATAGAGGATATCACGCGAGCCGTCGACGCCAATGCGAACCTGGTCCGGGTGCGTGCCCAGGGAACACCGCCCGAAGTAGTTCGCGCCTGTGACGACCACGGCGTCCTGCTCTGGCAGGACCTCCCGCTGTCCGGCCCTGGTTCGTTCGACAGCGACCGGGGGACCGACCTCGCGGCGCGGCTTGATGCGACCTACGCACAGCACCCCAGTTTCGCGGCCGTCGGCGTCCACGACGAACCGGTGTCGTCGTACGCCGATGGCCTTGGGTCCGGCTTTCTCGACCGACTGCGGTTCCGATGGCGGGCCTGGCGAGCTGGCTACGACAGTGCCGAGGCCGAGTCGGTGGCTGGAGCCGTAGACTCCGTGCCGACGTTCCCGGTCGTCGGGCCACCCGGAATCGACCCCGACGCGGCCACGCTGTACCCGGGGTGGCGGTACGGCGACACGGCCGACCTCCCGTGGCTCTGTTCCCAGTTCGGCGTCGGCGATGTCGTCGCCGGCTTCGGCGCCGGTGCGCTGGGAACGACGGAGCCCGACGGCAGCCCTGGATTCGATAGCGCCTGCCACGACCGCCACGTCGACGGCGGCCTCGATGCGTCACAGGCGTATCAGGCCGGCGTCGTCCGTGCGGTCGCTGAGACGCTCCGGCAGCGCAACGCGCCGCTCATCGTCGTGGACAGTCTCCGGGATGTCGGGGACGCCGGCATGGGGCTGCTCGCCGCTGACGGGACCGAGAAGACGGCGTTCGGTGTCCTCGCCGACAGCTACGAGCCCACACAAATAGTTCTCTCGGGCGCGACGCCCGGCGAGCAAGATATCGTTGTCCTCCACGACCGACCGAAGAAAGCGGACCTCACCGTGGAGTGGGACCGCAACGGTGACCGCGAACAGGCCGAGCACACTGTCGGGCCGTTCGCCCGCGTCACCGTCGACACGCTCACCCTTTCGGCCGGTGACGACGTGACGCTCGCTGCCACCGATGGCCAGACTGTCGTAAAAAACGAATATAGTATTAGCGAGTAATACACGGGCGTGATATGCCAGGGTAACTCGGTGCGACATTGACCCTCTCACCCCCGTAATAGGGCGTGTGAGACGTTGACGCGGTATTCGGTGCACCGGAATGTTTAAACAATATCCACCTCTATCTGTAGACACCAGAACGCTTCCGCGTTCAGGCAGTATCGCTTTCAGCCCAACATGAGAGGGAACCCTTGTTATTGGTGTCAGCCCCTCAGTAGTGGGCCGACTGTCTGTGCTGAAGCGGTGATGGCATAGAGGATTCAACAATGGCAGACTCGATAGACGAATCAAAGAACGTTACAGTAACAGAAGAGGATCTCGAAAACAAATCGAAAGGCGAGCTTATCAAACTCGCCGGCCAGCTCCGTGACCGACGGAACGAGCTGAACCAGATGGCGTCCGAGCGGGCCTCCGCCCGCGACGACCTGAACGCGAAGACTCGCGAGAAGGTCGACGAAGCGCAGGAACACCGCGAGAAGCGCGACGAGCTCAACGAGCAGGTTCAAGAGCACAAGGACCAGCGCAACGAGCTCAATGCGGAAGCAAACGAGCTGTTCGACAAGGTCGACAACCTGAAAAACGACCTCGAACTCGACGAGGGCACGTCGGTCGAACAACTCAAAGAGGAGATCGAAGACCTCGAGTTCAAGCAACAGACCGAAGTGCTCTCCTCGGAAGACGAGAAGGAGCTCATCGAGAAGATCGAGACCAAGCGCGAGAAGCTCCAGGAGAAACAGGAGAAGCTCGATCAGGGCGGCGACCTCGAAGAGCTCAAAGAGGAAGCGGAAGAGGTCCGTTCGGAAGCCTCAAAACACCACCAGAAGGTCACGGAACTGGCCGACGAGGCCCAGAAGCACCACAACGAGATGATCGAGGCCTACCGCGAGGCCGACGAGATCCGTGACGAGGCCGACGAGAAGCACGAGGAGTTCGTCGAAGCACAGGAAGCGGCTGACCAGCACCACGAAGACTTCGTCCGCGTCCAGAAGCGCCTGCGCGAACTCGACAAGAAGGAAGAGGAGCAGGAGCGCTCCCAGCGCGAGGAGAAGCAGGAAGCCGCTCGCGAGGAAGCCGAGGAGATTTATCAGAAGTTCAAGGAAGGCGAGACCCTCGACACCGAGGACCTGATGAAGCTCCAGAAGGCCGGCAAGTTGTAAGTCTGCGGAATTTTCTCTCTGTTTTCACTGACAATAGATGCATCACCCATTCGGCCTGCTCCAGCTCGGTGCGCTCTCGCTCATCCCGACAGCTCTCGGTGGGGTCCTGTTCGGCCTCGCGCTGGCCGCACCGCCGGGCCCAATGAACGCCGTTATCGCTGAGGAGAGCGCCTTGCGGGGCTGGCGGGCCGGCTTCTTCGCCGGCCTCGGCGCGATGACCGCTGACGCCTGTTTTCTCGTGCTCGCAGTGCTCGGCGTCGCCACGGTCATCACCGAGACCCCTGGCCTCCGACGCGTAATGGTCGGTGCCGGCGGGCTCCTGATGCTCTGGTTCGCTTACGGCGCAGTCCAGGACGCACACACCGTCGCCGGGACGGAGCCGTCGGTCACGTCCGGAGACAGTCGCGGCTTTCGCAAGGCGCTCGTGCTGGCACTGACGAACCCCTATCAGGTCGCCTTCTGGCTCACCGTCGGCATTGGCCTCCTCGAACCGGGCGTGGTCGACGTAGCGTCGTACGTGCCCGTGGTCGGGACTGACGCGCTAACCGTACAGACCGGGCATCCGGTGCTGCTAGGCGGGTTTTTCGGCGGTATCGGCCTCTGGATTACGGGGTTCCCGGTGGCAATCGTCGCCGCGAGAGCGCGTATCGAGCGGCTCGCACCACTAATCGCGTGGGTCAGCGCCGCCGTTCTCGCCGGGACCGGTATCCTGTTTCTGTTGCGGGCGCTATGAGTCGCCCATCCCGGTCGCCACGTCGTCGAGGTCGTCTTCGACCGCCATTTCGGCGACTTCCATCGTCAGCCACTCCTGGAACCAGCGAGTCCGCTTGAGTCGCTGGTGGACGATGGACTCGGCCGTGTCGCTCTCGACGCGCTCGCGCGCGTCCTCGCCGCGCTCGATGACACGGTCGACCATCTCGGCCGCGTCCATGTGGGTCCGGGATTCGTAGCCCATGCGCAACAGCATCAGGGCAGTCCCGTTTGCACCGACCTTATCCAGGATATCCGCCTCAATGAGGCACTGGACCTCCAGAGGCAGGTCGTCCAGTGGCCCCTGGTACGAGTGGGCCTCAACGGCGGAGCAGACCTGTTCGATAAACGATTCGGGGTAGTCACCGTGTGCCGTCAGATACTCGCGCGCGATCCGAGCGCCGGCTTCCGCATGGAGGTCCTGTTCAGCTTCCAGTTTCGCGATGTCGTGAAACAACGCTGCCACGCGGGTCACGTCCACGTTCGCCCCTTCTTTGCGGGCAATTTTTGTCGCGATGTCGACGACGTTGAGGATGTGGTTGAAGCGGTACTCCGCGGAGTGCCACGGGTACCAGCGCATGCGGCCGCCCTCTTCTTCGTTTTCGACGCTCGCCGCGAGATAGTCGTGGACGAATTCCTTCATCTCCTCGAACGCGTCGGCTGAGACAGGTGACTCCCTAATCTCGACGCCCACAGCACCACCTCCAGAGACGGATTTCGATATTCATCTTACACATATAGACGTACGTTCGACTCTTTAGCGTTACGACAGGGAGAACGACTGCCACACCCGGCATTTCCAGCCGTAAACAGCGTCGCGAAACCGGTTTTCGGAACAAACTGTTCAGACACTGGACAGCTCCCATCGCTATCCCGACTCTGTGTCAGGCGATTTCTGTGTCGGCCGGCAGCCGATTACTGGTTCCCAGCGGCTGGGAACATTAGTCCGGCTTTTTACATCTAATAAATAAATCGGTACATATGCCTCTCCAGCCACTTCACACGCCCGTCGGTGATGTGTCGATCGTTACCCACGCGATCAACGAACACGCGGTGACTGACGTGCTCGTCGGCGTCGGTATCGCCCTGTGTCTGTTCGGACTGTACTACAAGCTGATACTGCTCCCCGCGAATAGGCGGGAATCGTCACAACGCACGGGGGGCCAGTCGCCGCCGTAATTACAGGTAGGCGGCGTCCCAGCGCATCGGCTTGCGAACGTTCCCGCAGTTGTCACATTCGATACGACCCATCGAGTCCATCGCGTTTGCCAGCGTCTCGCAGTTACTGCAGTAGTAGCCGTAGCGGTCGCTCCCCTCCTCTGAAACGTGGACCACGTGGAACGGCGCCATCGACCCGGACTCGTGGTTGTTGTGATCGACGTACACTGTCCGACCGTCATCAGTGATGGGCTCGCGACCGAGTTCGTCGGCGTCGGTGTAGAGGTTCTCGACGTAGGTCCGTCCGGCGATGTCGACTTCACCCGTGCCGGCGCGTTCGAAGCCGCGGTCCTCGTAGAAGCTGTTGCCCTCGACGTTGTCGGCGAGGACGCGCCCCTGAAGCGTCTCGGCACCGCGGTCATGGAGTTCCCGGTGGGTCTCGTCGAACAATGCCGACCCAATCCCCTCGCCGCGGTATGCTGGGTCGACGTGCAGCCAGAGGATCGTCCCGATACTATCTCCTGATAGAACACTCTCCGAGAGGCCGACCACCTGCCCGTCCTGCTCGCCGACGAGAATCAACCGATTACTCTCATCGTCGAGCACTTCCTCGATGCGCTCTTCGTCGTACCACTCCTCGATAGCGCTCGTAATCGCCTTCGGCCCCAGCGAATACGACGCCTCTAATGAGCGACGCGCCACGTCACGGATAGCCGGTCGGTCCGACGGTACTGCCTCCCTGATTTGCATATGGCACTAGTTGGCACGGAACATCATAAATCTACAGTTCGATGTCAGAATTTGGGACACTCGTTAGGCTATTCATGCGGGGACACTGCGAATTGTGGCCTCGACCGGATTGTGGCCGACCCCTGTCCACTCGCTGCCGCGTCGTACAGGAATGCGGACGCTGTTCGCCTTGACGCCGTAGTACAGTCCGGGCGGATTCGAACCGCGGTCGCTCCGCGTTGCTCCACTCCCTGCTTCGAATCCGCTGAACATATTTGTCGCTCGCGGTGTTGCTCGCGACAAAAGTAGTCCCGGGCGGATTCGAACCGCCGTCAAGGGCTCCAAAGGCCCTTATGATTGGCCACTACACCACGGGACTTCACTCGCTTTGTTCGTTCGTCCCGCGTACCTCGCAAATCCACAGGATTTGCTCACCACCACGGGACTGCGCTCACTGTGAGCAAGCTAACCGTATTCGGTGTAATCGACGGAACGCACTTGAACGCTTCGAGAGCGGGCGGTCAGTCGCTGGTGACTTCGGCCTCGACTTCGAGCAGGCCACAGACATCGCCCTCGGGGTCGAAACAGTCCGGACACTGCGGTTCGCGGTCGATGATCGTATCGAGGCGATCAGCGACCGTTTCGTCGATGACACCTTCCAGTTGCTTTGCCTCGGCCCGGAACTCCTCGACCTCTAGCACTTCGATGAGGAACCGCTCGATAATGCAGTAGTTCTGGAGCGCCTCGCGAGCCTGTGCGATGCCGTCATCCGTGAGATCGACGCCCTTGTACTTCTCGTGGTTCAGCAGCCCTCGATTTTCGAGTTTGCCGATCATCTCGTTTGCGCTAGCCGGACTGACATCGAGCATGTCGGCCACATCACCGGTGGATGCCGGACCGTCTTCTTGCTGTTGCGTGAGATAGATCGCTTTCAGATACTGGGCCTGCGTGTTCATTGGTAGTCCTCCATCAGGTCGGTCACGTCTTCGACGCCCTCCGCCTCGTCCTCGCGGATATCCGACAGCACGGCAAGCAACCGTTCACGGTCGATGGTAAATGTCACGTCGGACGCCTCGATTGCGTCGATGAGGTCGTCGTAGAACTTGTACGCCGTCTCTTCGTTACAGAGCTGGTCGTACAGCACGCCGTCGAAGTCCTTGTCGGCTTCGTACTGGGCCTCGACCAGCGTCTCGATTTCCTCGAACGGGACGGTGTCCGCTTCGAGGTCGTCGATGAGCGCCTCCAGTTGCCGGCGGTGCTCGGCCGACTCCGTCTCGGCGTGTTCGAGGAGGTCGAGTACCGCCTGCTCGTGCTCACCGCTCGTTTCCTCGGCGTGTTTCGCGGACCGTGCCTCGACGACCTCTTCGAGGACGATACCGATCTGTAGCAGCCGGGCGAGCTGGTGGTCGGACGCGACCGGCTGTGTGAGACTCACGGCAACACCCCCGCTCGGCGCTGTGCTGCAGTCATACACGTAGTTCGGGGAGGGCCGGACTTAAGCGGTTCCCTGTCGTCGAGCCCGCGATTCCCTCCGGTCGGGGACTCGCTCAATCACCGCCTGCTGCTTGCTCGTGTCAGACGGACCGCAACGTTACCGGGGATTACCGAATTATCAGTGGCGACGGGAGTGTGGGGCTGAGAACGGATTGTCGGGTTTCGTGAGCAGTTGCTCACTCACGAAGACGCCGCGGGAGCAAACTCCCGCGAGCCTGCGTTCATAGCCCTACAGCTATTCACGCAACCGCTCGTAGATCAGCTGGTCGAGATCCTCGCGGAGTTCGTCGACCTGCACCTCTTCGAGCACGGGGACGTAGAACCCTTCGACAAGCATGTTCTTCGCTCGTTCCGGGTCGACACCGCGGGAGGTCATGTAGAACATGTCCTCTTCGTCGACCTGCCCGACCGTCGCGGAGTGGGAGGCCTCGGTGTCGTGGTTGTTGATGATGAGCTTCGGCGACGCGTCGGCCTCGGAGTCGTCAGAGAGCATGAGCGTGTTCTCACGCTGATACGACGACGTGTCCCAGGCCTCGCGGCCGACGTCCTGGACGCCTTCGTACACCGAGCGGGCGTCGTCGTCGAGGACGCCGCGGGTGACGAGGTCGGCGATGGTGTGTTCGGCCTCGTGCCAGACACGCGACGCGATGTCGAAGTGCTGGTCCTCGTGGCCGAAGAACGCACCCAGAATCTGCGACTCGGAGGAGTCACCCAGCAGTCGGGTCTCGACGCTGGACTTGGTCAGGCGGGAGCCGATGTTGCCGTCGATCCAGTTGACCGTGGCGTAGGTGTCGGCGTGGCCGCGCTTGACCTGGAAGTTGTAGGTCTCTTCCGAGAGGTTCTGGAGCGCGCCGTACTGGACGTAGGCGTTCTCCTCGGCGACGACTTCGACGACGCCGGAGTAGTACTGGTCGTCGTCAGTCGTCTCGCCGGTCTGCTGGCGCTCCAGAATCGTCACCGAGGAGGACTCCTCGGCGAGGACGAGCGTGTAGTTGAACAGCGACTGGCTGTTCATCGTCGTCCGGATCTTCACGTCCTCGGCGTCGACGCCCTCGGGGACGTAGACGACTGTCCCGGCCGAGAACAGGGCCGTGGACAGCGCAGTGAGGTAGTCCTGCTGCGGATCGACGACGCTGCCGAAGTGTTCCTCGACGAGGTCCGCGTGCTCGTCGAGCGCCTCGCTCCAGGACAGCACCTCGACGCCCTCTGCGTCGACGCGGTCCTTGTCCTGGGCGTAGTCGAGGGGGTCGACCAGCGACTCGTATTCGAGCGCATCCAGGTTCGTCCAGGTGCGACCCGGCGTCCGGATGACGTCCGGCATGTCGAGCTCTTCGAGCGCTGCGAGCGCGTCCTTTCGCGTCTCGAGCAGCCACTCGGGCTCGCCGAGATCGTCCGAAATCTGTTCCACCTGGGTCTCTGTGAGATTGGCGTGTACCTGCGTACTCATGGTTATCCGAGCGACCCCTCCATCTCAAGCTCAATGAGGCGGTTCAGCTCAACGGCGTACTCAATCGGCAGTTCTTCCGTGATCGGCTCGATGAAGCCGGCGACGATCATCTGCTTCGCGTCGTCGTCGTCCAGTCCGCGTGACTGGAGATAGAAGACGTCCTCGTCGCCGATCTTGCCGACGGTCGCCTCGTGGGCGACGTCGACTTTGGACTCCTTGATTTCCATGTACGGCATCGTGTCCGACGTGGACTCGTTGTCGAACATCAGCGCGTCACACTCGACGGAGGTCGAGGAGTCCTCAGCACCGTCGGCGATGTGGACGAGGCCACGGTAATTCGTGCGGCCGCCGTCCTTGCTGATGGACTTGGACTCGATGGTGGATTTCGTATCAGGCGCGTTGTGGTAGACCTTCGCGCCCGTGTCGATGTCCTGGCCCTCGCCGGCGAAGGCGATGGTGATGTGGTTGTCCGTCGCGCCGGGGCCCTTGAGAACGGTGGAGGGGTACAGCATCGTGGCCTTCGAGCCCATGCTGCCCGAGACCCACTCCATCGTACCGTCGGCCTCGCAGATGGCGCGCTTGGTGTTGAGGTTGTACGTGTTCTTCGACCAGTTCTGCACGGTCGAGTACTGGACGTGTGCGTTCTCCTTGACGAACACTTCGACGCCGCCGGAGTGGAGGTTGAACTCGGAGTACTTCGGGGCGGAACAGCCCTCGATGTAGTGGACTTCGGAGTTCTCCTCGGCGATGATGAGCGTGTGTTCGAACTGGCCCATGCCGTCGGAGTTCATGCGGAAGTACGCCTGAACCGGCATGTCGACCGTGGTGTCCTCGGGGACGTAGACGAACGACCCGCCGGACCAGATGGCACCGTGCAGCGCCGCGAACTTGTTGTCGCTCGGCGGCACGGCCTTGGTCATGAAGTACTCTTTGAGGATGTCTTCGTGCTCCTGGACGGCCTTGTCCATGTCACAGAAGATGACGCCCTTCTCCTCCCAGCGCTCCTGCATGTTCTGGTAGACGATCTCGGACTCGTACTGCGCGCCGACGCCGGAAAGCGCGTTTTTCTCGGCTTCCGGGATGCCGAGCTTGTCGAAGGTGTCCTGGATTTCTTCGGGGAGGTCGTTCCAGTCGTCAACCCCGCCGCGGGTCTCGATGTCGGGGCGGATGTACGGGACGATTTCGTCCACGTCGACCTCGGAGAGGTCGGGTGCGCCCGGCCAGCCGGTCGGCATCGGCATTTCCTGGTACTGCTCGAGCGCGCGCAGGCGGCGTTCGAGCATCCACTCGGGCTCGTCCTTGTCTTCGGAGATGACCCGGATGGTCTCCTCCGTGAGGCCCTTCTCGGCTTCGAAGGCGGACTTCTCCTCTTTCTTGAACTCGAAGCGCTTCTCGGTGTCGGTCTCTTTGAGGTGGTCTTGATCTGAACTCATAGTGTGTGTAGTGTTATCGCTGTGTACGGAAGGGCGTTACGCGGCCTCGTAGGCTTCCTCTCGGACCCAGTCGTACCCTTCGTCTTCGAGCTTTTCGGCGAGTTCAGCGCCACCGGAGGTGGCGATCTGGCCGTCGAGCATCACGTGGACGTGGTCGGGTTCGACGTAGTCGAGGATGCGCTGGTAGTGGGTGATCTGGAGGATGCCTGCGCCCTGCTCGTCACGGAGCGCGTTGATGCCGTTGGAGACGTCCTGCAGTCGGTCGATGTCCAGCCCGGAGTCGATCTCGTCGAGCACGGCGATCGAGGGCTCGAGGATCGCGGCCTGGAGGACTTCGTTCTGCTTCTTCTCGCCGCCCGAGAAGCCAGCGTTGAGATACCGGGACGCGAACTTCTCGTCCATGTCTAGCTGCTCCATCTTCTCCTGGAGGATCTCCTGGAACTCGGCGACGCCGATTTCGCCCTCTTCGACGTTGCCTTCCATCGGGGAGGTGTCGTAGCCGGCGGCGTCCTCGTTGGTGTCGCCGCCCTCTGCGTCGGCTTCTTCTTCCTCGTCGTCGTCCTCGAAGAGTTCCTCGCGCTCCTCGAGCTTGGCGTTGAGCGCGGTGCGGAGGAAGTTCACCATCGTGACGCCCTCGATCTCGGCCGGGTACTGGAAGCCGAGGAAGATGCCGAGCGCGGCGCGCTCGTTCGGTTCGAGGTCGAGCAGGTCCCAGGTGCGGAGTTCCTCCGGGATCTCCTCGTCACCGAACTCGTTCTCGTCGAGGTGGATGAGCACTTCGCCGTCGGTTACCTCGTAGGCGGGGTGGCCGGCGATGATCTTCGCCGTCGTCGACTTCCCCGAGCCGTTGGGACCCATCAGCGCGTGGATCTCACCGGACTCGACTTCGAGGTCGACACCGCGGAGAATCTTCTCACCGTCCTCTTCTGCGACTGCTGCGTGGAGATTGTTGATTTCGAGTGTAGCCATAGGTATCTCTTAGGTCAACCGAAAGAAGGTACGTTTCACCCATGAAGCTTTCGCATTGCCGTGAACTCAACTTCTGCATATAGAAACAATATTTCTTGCAGCAGTAAGCGACTGCCTTCTGTGAGTTACATGAAACTCCCGAGTCCCGTCTGTTCCTGGCCGGACTTGACCTCTTCCCAGGAGATGTCCATGGCCTCCAGAATGCGGGCAATCGGGCCTTTCAGCGTCTTATCGAGCATCTTGTCCCAGTCGATCTCGAACTCCTCGGGTATCTGATCGGCGTACTCGAAGCAGATCACGTCGGGATCCCGTCGGAATTCGCCGTACAGCGGGTCACGCTGGGGGTCCAGTCCTTCTTCGTCCTCGATGCGCTGGAAGAAATCGGAGTGGACCCGGTCGAGGTACAGTCGCTTGGGCTTGGACCCGCTCTGGAAGTTCGTCCCCAGCAAGAGGTTGGCGTACTTCGCGCCCCGCACCTGCGCGGTGTCGGTGTCGTAGTTGTCGAGTTTCTTCCCGATGCCGCCGGGAATGCCCACGTCGTCGTAGTTGACGTTCCCGTCCTGGTAGTCTTCGATGACGTCGCTGACGTATTGCTTGATGGACTCGGCGTCCTCCCCGTGAACGATGCGGTCGATGACCTCCTTCTGGACCCGTTTCGTGATGGGGGCGATGTCGGACCGCTGGTACTCGAAGCCGGTGATGTCGATGTCGTCGACGTGCTTGCCCTCCTTCCAGACGATGTGACCCGCGTACCGTTTCTTCTTGCCCGCCTGGAAGAACCGGCGGTAGAGCTTCTCGAACTCGATCTGGAACCGGTGGTCGCTGGCGTTGAGTCGCTCCATCGCGAACTCGTCGTAGGATTCGTTGATCGTCTCCTCCAGTTCGAATCCTTTCTGGATGGTCGCCGCGAGTGTCTCCAGTTCGCCGTCGTCCATCTCGGGATGCTTCGCCCGAATCTCGTCCGTAACTTCCACGTCACCCTCGACGTCCGCGGCGGTTATATCGCCCAACTGCAGCATCACGGAGTCAGTGTCGCCGTAGACGACCTCGTACCCCTCGTCGGCGACGACTTCGTCGGTGTAGTCGATGACCTCGCGGCCGGTGGCGGTGACCGCCGCGCCCATCTCCTTGTCGTAGAGCCGGAAACGGTCCCATCCCAGTACGCCGTACAGCGAATTCATGATAACCTTGACGGCGGCCTGCTGCCTGTCAAAACGCTCGTACTCCGGGTTATCGGGGTCGTAGCTGTTCCGCTCGGCCTTCTTCTCTTCTCGTTCTGACAGGAGTTCGTCGACCATCTCCCGGATGACGCCGTCCGGTTCCTTCCGGAAGTGGGTGCCGTTGGGCGCGCGGTAGGTGTCGCCGTCGTAGGTATCCGGGTCGACCTTCGTCTCCGGACTGGCGTTGGTCGTCACCATGCACATCGGGTACAGCGACTTCAGGTCCAGCACGGTGACGTTCTCGCGGACGCCGGTGATAGGGTCGAAAACGGCTCCGCCCTCGTAGTCCTCGCTCTCCTGTTGACCCTTCGACGGCAGTGCGAACTCCCCGTGGAGCTTGTGGAGGACGTACATGTCCACGGCGTCGCCGGGCGTCGTCGCGTCCTCCAGTTTGCAGCCGACGAAGGTGCGGACCTCGTCCCAGAAGTCGATGATGTCCTGTTCGCGGTCGAGTTCGACACAGAGCTCCACGTCCCGAAGGTTGTACTCCAGCAACTGCTCGGGGTCCTGTTCCCAGAGGTCGCCGATGTCGCCGGTGTAGCGCTCCTTGCCGACGCCGAGTTCCTGTTCGCCGACGGCGTCGAGCCGGTAGGATTCGAGTTCGGTGAACTGGGTGCGCTTGTAGGCATAGAGAAGGTCGAAGACGACCCGGCCCTTGATGTCCGGGCCGCCCCAGCCCGAGCGCCAGACCTCGTCGACCCGCGAAAGGCGGTCGATCTGCAGGTCGTAGTCGTGGGTGTAGCTCTGGAGTTCTTCCAGTCGGTCGAGGAAGTACGGCGCGTCGAAGTCGTCGAAGTTCCAGCCCGTCAGCACGTCCGGGTCGGTGTCGACGATGTAGTCGACGAACGCCTCCAGCATGGCCTCCTCCTCGTCGAAGACGCGCACGTCGGCTTCGAAGTCCTCCCGAATCGGATCGTAGCCGGCCAGTGCCTCGGGGCCGTCGATGCCGTCGGGGGACTCGTACAGCCAGACGACATACTCGTCGCGGTAGGAGTCGTGAGAAGTGAGACAGATGATCGGCTCCTCGCCGTCCTCGGGGAAGCCGTGGCGGTCGTCGACCTCGATGTCGAAGGTGTTGACGCGCGGGTCGGCGTGGGCTTCGACCGGCTGGATCTCCTCGTGATGGACCTTCAGGCTGTCGTCGTCAAGCTCTCGGGCGGGGACGCGCACGCCGCTCGTGATGTCTTTGTCGATGAGCAGGCGGTTGGGGAAGAGGATGTCCGCCTCGTAGTGGTCGAAGTCGTCACGTATCTGGCCCACGTCGCGGGGCGTCTGACCGAATATCTTCGTCAGACGCTCGCCTCGGATGGACTCGTAGGGCTCACCGTCATCGCCGGCTTCCTCCCACCCGGTGATGCTGTCGTACTGGCGGAGTTCGTCCTCAGTGACGCTGTCGGTCGGTGCGTAAAAGTAGGGCTTGAAATCAAAGACACGAGCGTGGACCGGCTCGTTGTCGTCGGTGCGGCCGAAGACGTGGACGACCGGAGACTCGTCGTCACCCTGGCCTTCGATGGTGTAGTCGACCTGCGTGACAACGAACTCAACGGTCTCCTCGACCGGTGGGAACTGGCGCTCGTCGAGGTCGACGACGCTCGTCCCGTCGGTATCGCTCCCACCGTTGCCCGCGATGGCTGCCGCTTCGTCGGCCACCGGGCGGTCCTCGTCCGCGCCTTGCTCGAAGTCCCCCAGCGTGCCCTGGGTCCCGTCACTCATTCTTGGCCATGCTTCGAGATGCCGCATAAAAACACCGACGGTCGACGGGGTATTGCCACAGGCAGAAAGTATATGCCATCGAGTACCATACTCAAGTTTGACGGCTAATGTCGCACCACGCATCCCCCCACGGCGAGGCGGATAGGTCCGAAGAACTGCGGTCGGAGCCGGCGCTCCCGGACGCCATCCAGACGACCGAGACCTACGAGACCGAGGAGGGGACAGTGTTCTACGATGCGGAGAACCCCCTCGCGTGGCTACAAACCGATACGGCACTCACCTTACAGGAGATCGCCTGACACAGAGTCCTTTTATTTGCCGGACGACGTAATGCGCCTGTGATGGATATCCCCGGCGAGGACGACCCCAACCAGAGCCCGGGGGTTCTCTCCGAAAAGAGCGAGCACGAGCCCTCGGAGTTCGATCCGGATAGCCTCGGCCCGGACGTACCCTCGCCGTCGGACGGCGATTACGACGGCGAGGCCACGGGGCTGTTCGTCAGGCTCGTCATCGTGTTCAACGTCGCGCTGCTGGCCCTCTCGCTCGGACCGATGCTGGCCTACTTCGAGGGGCAGGTCGACCTCGGGATACGGATCTTCCTCGTCGGTGTCATCGCCTTCGGCTACGGAACGTTTCGGTACGTGAAGTTCGAGCGGGAGCGCAAATCGGACGACGACGGGGGCGAAACAGCCGAGACAACAGATACCCAGCCTGACGGCGCGGAGTCAGGCGACCACAACGGCTAACCGGCCCGGTCGGCTACGAACGGCCATATGCGTACTGTGCGGGACGACGACGGCACGCGGTACTTACTGCTAAAGGAGTCCACCGAGTCGAGTCTGGTCCGGGACCCCGAAACCGGCGAGCAGCGCCACGTCCCGAACGCTGATCTCGAACCCGTCGATGGCGAATCGCCGCTGGCCACGGCCGCCGAGGCCGTTCCCGACGCCGCCCGCCAAGTCATTACAGCGACCCACGACGACCGCGCGCTGGGTCTCCTCGTCGAACTCGACGAGCGCGGGCCGCTCTCTGTGGCGGAACTGCTCTCTGCGTACGACCTCTGTGAGAGCGACCTGCATGGCCTGCTGGCCGAGTTCCGCGCCGCCGGCCTGCTTACCGAGGCACAGATCCACGGCCAGCGGGGCTACGACACGACGGAAACAGCCCGTGATGGACTGGCTCACCTCCGCGACTGAGGCCGGGTCAACGCTGCGACTGTTTCAGGCCAGTTCTGCGACCGTCGCTTCGACCTGCTCGACCCGCGAGCGGTTGGTCGTGGCGTCCTTTTCCACACGGACGAGGTCGTCGGCCGCGCCGACCAGTTCTTCGTCGTGGCTGACCACCAGAATCTGCTCGACGCCGACCTCGTCGCGCATGTACTCGACGAGGTCGAGCAGTTGCGTGACGTGGCCCGAATCTAGGAACACCGTCGGCTCGTCGAGGATGAGCGGGGGCATCGGCGCTGCGCCTTCGATACCCTCCGCGAGCAACCGGTAGATGGCACACCGCAGGCTGAGGTTGAACAGCGCCCGCTCGCCGCCGGAGAGCTGTTCGGGCTCCAGCGGTTCGCCGTCCTTTTGATACACCGTCAGCTGGTACTGCCCGTCGAGTTCGATATGAGAGTACGAATCGTTCTGGTACACCAGATCGAACGTCTGGTTGAGCATCCGTTCGAGCGTCTCGACGTTGCGCTGGCGCAGTTCCGCCCGGAGCGTGCCGTACATCTCCTGTAGCTCCTCGGTCTCGTCGTACAGCGTATCGAGCTGTTCGAGGGTCGCTTCCAGGTCCTCACGCCGGTCCCGCAGCGACTCCAGTTCCTCGATCTCGTTCGTGACGCCGCCAATGGCGTTTTGCAGTTCGTCGCGCTTTTCGCGTTTCTCCGCCAGCGCCTCCTTGGCCTGGTCGATGTACTTTTTCGCGCGCTGCTTCTCGTTGCGGGCTTCGTCGATTCGCTCCTCGTCGAACGACTCCGCGAGGTCCTGCTTGCGCTCGCGCTTCTCCGCTAGCTGTTCGCGGCGCTGGTCGTTCAGTTCGGCCTGCTGACTGCGCTTCTCCCGCAGACGCTCGATGTCGTCATCGCAGTCGTCGATGTCGGCAAGCAGGTCTTCGACCCGCTCTAGGCGCTCAATTGACTGCTTGACCTGCTGGCGCTCCTGGTTGCATTCGGCGACGACCGAACGGCAGTCCTCGGCCTGTTCGCGGGCCTCGGCCGCCTTCTCTCGTTTCGTCTCGGCCTCGGACTCGTGTTCTGTTGCTTCCTCGCGGAGCGTTTCGATGCGCTCCTGGTCCGCGTCCAGCCCGTCCGCCTTCTCCTCGACGAGCTGGACGATGTTCGAACGGTTGTTCTCTAACGTCGATAACTCGTCGGCGACCCCGACCAGTTCCGTCGCGGTTTCGTGTTTCGATTCGAGTTCCGAAACGTTCTCGCGGGCGTCCGCGAGCGTCTCGTCCAGCTCGGCGATCCGCTCGCGGTCGTCCTCGATGGAGTCGACGTGTGGCGACTCGCTCACGTCCTGGCCGCACTCGGGACATTTGCCTTCCTCCAGCAGCGCCTCGGCCTCCGCGAGCGACTCGCGCTCGGTCTCCAGTTTCGTCTCCAGTTCGGTCACCCGCTTCCGGGCCTCTTCGAGGTCACTGGCGACGGATTCCTTGTACGACTGTGCCCCCTCGCGGTCGGTCGGCGCGTCCTCGAATCTGGCTTCGAGGTCGGCGACCTGGTCGTCGATGTCGCTGATCTGCTCCCGACGCTGGGCGATGGTCTCCCGCGCCGCTTCGAGGTTGGCTTCCAGTTCGTCGGCCTCCTCGCGCTTGTCCTCGGCTCGGGATTCGAGGTCTTCGGCGCTGTCAGCTAGCGCGTCGGCGGTGCTGCTGTGTTCTTTCGCGTCCACGCGCTGGTCCTCGATTCGGCTCTGGAGGTCGTCGTCGCGGGACTGTAGTTCCTCCAGCCGTGCGTCGACGGTGTCCGGGTCCGGCTCTGAACTGTCGAGGTCGGTTTCGGCGGCCGTCTCCGAGAGGTCTTCCCGCAGCGACTCCCGGCGATCCTGCAGGTCGCTGATCTGCTCTTTGAGCTCGGTTCGTTCCGTCTCCGTCTCGGTAATCGTCGTCTCCAGTTCCTCGATGTCGGCTTCCAGCGCCGACAGTTCCTCGCGTTTCTCCTCGTACTCTTCGAGGACGGACTCGGCCTGCGTGAGCGTCTCCTCGGCGGTAGCCTTCTGGTCCTCGATATGCTCGATTTCCTCCTGCAGATTGGACTCCTTCGTTTCGAGGCCGTTCAGGCGCTCGTGGAGGTCCTTCGCCTCTTTCTCCTGAATCTGCTCGTCGAGTTGTGAGAGCGCTCCCTGTTTGTCGTCGCGAACGCGACCCACGCCGACGCGGGCGTCGCTGGCCCGCTCGCGGTACTCCTCCAGTTTCCCCAGTTGCAGGAGGTCGTCGAGCATGTCCTGGCGATCGCCGGGGGAGGCGTTGATGAGCTTGTTCACCTCGCCCTGGCGGACGTAGGCGCAGTTGACGAACGCCTCGCTGTCCATCCGCAGGAGTTCGGTAATGCGCCGGCGTACGTCGCGGGCCCCTTCGTAGTTTCCTTCAGGTGTCTCCAGGACGCACTTCGCCGTCGTCGGTTGCGCCCCGGTCGCGCGGACCCGGCGCGTGAGGTGGTAGTCGCCGCCGGCGTGAGAGAACCACAGTTCGACGGTGCAGTCGTCGGCCCCGATGGTGACCACGTCGCCGAGATTCTCATCCAGCGCTTTCGAGCCGTACAGCGCGAAGAAGCAGGCCTCTAACAGGGATGACTTCCCGCTTCCGTTGAGCCCGTGGATGACAGTCACGCCGCTATCCAGTCGCAGGTCGGCATCGTCGTAGCACTTGAAATTAGATAGTTTGACGCGTTGAAATTTCATCGTTGGCCCTCCATTACAGGAACTCCTCGACGCTCGCCTGGCCGTCGTCGTCTGTGCCGTCGGCCTCGTTCACCGCTGCTCCGCTGTCAGTTTCGTCCGTATCTATGTTCGCAGTCGCTTCCGTGTCGTCGTCGTTCGCGTCCGGCTCCGTCTTGTCTGCACTCCTAGTCGCTTCCGTGTCGTCTGCGCTCGGAGGGCCATCAGCGTCGGCCGCGAGCGCATCCTCGGACAGCAGCTCGCGCACGTGCCGTTCGACCTCGTCTTTGACGTTCGCGTCGGCGACCTTCGAGGCACGAATCGTCTCGTCGATGTCGTGAGCAGCCTCGCTCAGCCCGAGGTCTCGAACGCGCTCGGTGACGGCGTCGTCGGGGTCGGCGAAGCTGATCTCCGTTTCTTGCTCTTCAGCCGTGATTTCACGGTGGTCGGTGACCCGAGCGACGAGCGCTCCCTGGTCCAGTGCGAAGGACTCGACGCTGGCCGGCGTGACCGGGTCGCCGTCGCCGCTGATGGAGACGATGACGACGGCGTCCTCCAGGTCGTGCTGGCCGACGCGGCTCCGGACGCGCTCGACGCCCTCCTCGGGCCCGAGGTCCACGTCGACGAAGACGAACTCGCGGGTGTCGAGACCGCGGCGGGTGATACGGACCTCGTCGTCGAAGGTGACGATGTTGTAGCCGCGGTCCTCGCGTTCGCTCGCACTCGCCCGCTCGGTCGACCCGCAGTAGGTGATCCAGGCGTCCTCGACCTGCTGTTTGCCGGGGTCATGGTTGTCGCCGAGCAACATTGCGTCGAACGCGACAGACGACTCGGTGAGTATCTCCGCGGCGTCCCAGTCACCGTAATCGAAGGGCTGGAACAGACCGTGGGTGACCAGCGCGGCGCTGTCGGCGTCGTGCGGGGCGAAGTCGTAGTCGAGGTCGTCGCGCTGTGACCGGGGCACGAAATCGAGACCGTAGAAAGCGGTGTCACCGATGACGGTCGGCTCGTCGTCGAGCCGCGTCGCCAGGCCCAGCGATTCGTACAGGTCGAGCCACTGGGCGTCCCGCTTTGCTTCATGGTTTCCCACGACGGCAAGAAACGGAATGCCAGCCTCAGAGAGTTCTTCCAGAACGCTGAGCGTACCCATGATGTCCGCAAGCGCCGGGCGGCGGTCGTGAAAGAGGTCACCGGCGTGAACGACGGCGTCGGCGTCGTCCGCGATGGCGTCCCGGACCACCTGTCGGAACGCATCGAGGAAGTCGTCCCGTCGGTCGGGGACGTTGTACTGCTGATACCCGACATGGGTATCGCCGGTGTGTATCACCCGTGTCATTTGCCCACCCGTAAGCCAGCGCCACCTAAAGAGGTATCGTGACCGGAGTGAAAGTGGTCGACGGCAGTGCGGTCTGCCCGGTGGCTACGCTTCAGCATCAGTCCCCGCCGCGGCATCCCGATACTGCTGGAACGCTCGCAAAGCCGCCCGCCCCTCGTCGGCCAGCCCACTCACTTCGTGTTCGGCCTGGTCGACAGCCGCTTCGAGTCGCCCGACGCCAAACGCCTCGACGAAGGCGACTGCTTCGCCCAAGTCGTTGGTCGCCCGAACTGCTCGTTCGATGACTGTCCAGTAGTCGGCGCCGTCATCCATCCCGTCGGTGGGCATCCGGCCCGCGACGGTATCGTCCCGGTCGGCCAGTTGGGTCGATCCGCCCTCGTCGCTGTCGTCCTCACCGTCAGCGAGCGCCGTGAGTGCCGCCTTCACTTGGTCGCTATTGGCCATAGAATGAGGTGGTCCCGGCATCCGGTATAAACGTTCAGTGGCTCTACTTCGACCGGTAGCACTACAAGATAGTCCCTCCAGATGGGATAGAAAAGAGCACAGTTTAGTGATATGACACGGTTGGTAGAACTAACGGCCCAGCGTCGATGCCACCAGACAAGAACCCATCACTGGACACCCCTCACACCGTGCTTCGCAACAAATTCCTCGCTGACGACCGTTCGGTTTCGTCGGCTACAGTCGTCGCACTGCTGATTCTGGCAACTCTACTTATTTCCATTGTCCTCGCGATGTTCATCCTCGGCATGGGTGGCTGAGGCGGGCGAGCCGTAACGAACGGTGACCGGATGTAGCCCCGGCCCCGGTCCGAGCGTTCAAATACCAGCACGGGACCAGAGCCGGGCATGACGGATATCGAGACGCTGGCTGAACGGCTACGCACGGTCGAACGCGCGGTCACGGACGGAACGATGGAATTCCCGGAGGTGACCGAACTCGCGGGGTTGGAAAAGCGCGTGGAAACTGTCGAACAGCGCGTCGACGATATCGACGAGCGGACGGCAGAACTCGAAGCGGCCACGCAGGCCCTCCGCGGGTACGTTGGGAACGTCCGCTCGGTCAACGACGAGGTCGAACAGCGCGCCGACGCGGCGCTGGCAGCCACGGACCGGCTGGAGGTGCGTCTCGACGAGGAGTTGTCGTCGCCGTCGGCATCTGACCCACCAGCAGGGGGAGCCGACCAGCGGCGGACGGAGACGGCACAGGGACGTCCAGGCCCGCCGGATGGCGGCAACCACACAGACCCCAGCGCCACGACCGGACTCGCCGCTGAGGAGCAGACCGATTTCTCCGCCATCACCGACGGCGGCGACCCCGACAACGACGAGAGCGAGACCACAGACACAGGCGTGTTCGGGCGTATCCGTGCGCTGCTGTGATATACCGGCTGGTACTGGCCGTCGCGGTCACGACTGCACTGGCTGGGGCGACGGCTCCGGCGCTGTCGACAGTGCGAGCAGACACCGCAAACAGCGCCATGGAGCGCCAGATGGACGAACTGGCGGCCGAACTGGCGACGCTGGTCGAGACTAATGCGGCCACGCTGGACGGCGACGCACAGCGCGTGGTAGAAATACGGCTGCCCGCACAGACGTACACAAGCGCCGGTGTGGACCACCTCGGGTTCAGCGCGCAGGCCGGTGTCGGCCTCGCAACGTGGCAAGTCGCATCTCAAAAGCAGACCGAGCAACTGGTCGATATTCCGCTCCGAACGACAGCGTCGACCGACCGGCTCAATGAACCCGGCACACATCGACTCGTGTTCGTGCTGACGCGGTCGGACGGCCGGCGAGTGCTGACGGTCCATCGATTTAAGTCCGATGCCGTGGCGAGGGGTGGCCATGCGTGAGTGGCTCTTCGGGTCATCGACAGCGGCGGACTGTCGCTGTGAGACGGCCATCGAGGGTGAGCGGCTGGTGGTGACCGCAGAGGACTGCCCGGGCGGAGGCGACCTCGCCACGTCGGCTGACTGCCGGGCAACAGTCGTCGATTCGCTCTCCTCGACCGGTGTCGAGACTATCGTTACAGAACAGGCAGGACAGGAACGGGTGTACGTCGGCAGGGCCGCGGCGGTACTCATTGCTGCCGGCCGATTCGCGACCAGGGTCGCCTCGCTTGACGAGCGACTCGCTGAATGTGCCCGCCGTAACCCCGTCGCCGCTGCGACGGAGGCAGTCGGGCGGGCGGGGCCGGTCGCCGACCTGGCGGCGGAGACCGGGCTCGCGGTCGCTACCGAAGGATTCGACACTAGCGAGCAGTCGGTGACCGCCTACACCGGGCCGACGATCAGTGATGCCCGCGTCGGAGTAGCGCCACCAGCGGACGCAGCGCTTCGGGACCAGCGAACGCTCCGGACAGAGGCCCTCGTTCGACGATACGACAGGCCCGGTGACCACCTGCCGGTGTACCACATCGAGCCCCGCGAACAGCGGTTCGACGCGGCAATGATGGAGTCGCTCGTCGCGGCGTACGAGCGGATGGCGAACGCCGCCGTCGACGGTGGCTGTCACGCCTATGACGCGGCCGATGCGGCGGCCGACGACAGCACGACCGCAACAGCCGTCGGGGCCGTGCTGGAGAAACACACGGGCAGGCTCGGGATCTTGGAGGATATCTTCGCCGACCAGCGGGTGTCCGACGTGTTCGCGACAGCCCCTGTCAGTGACACGCGTCTCCGGGTTCACTGCGACGGCGAGACCATGCGGACCAACGTTCGCATGACACCATCGGGGGCGAACGCGCTGGCATCGACGTTCAGACGGTCGAGTGGCCGGGCGTTCTCGCGAGCAAACCCGACGCTGGATGCGACGGCGACGGTAGCCGACCGGCAGATACGCGTCGCTGGGGTGAACGAGCCAGTCAGTGATGGCCTCGCCTTCGCGTTCCGCGCCCACGACAGCGATGTGTGGCAGCTGGCCGACTTCGTCGACAACGGGACGATGCCAGCCGCCGTCGCCGGACTGCTCTCCGTCGCCACGGAGCGGGGCGGGGCCTGCCTCATTGCTGGCCCCCGCGGCGCGGGCAAGACGACGACACTGGGTGCGCTGCTCTGGGAGATCCCCCGCGAGGTTCGAACTGTCCTCATCGAGGACACGCCGGAACTCCCCGCGTCGTCGCTCCGGGACGACAGCCGGGACGTGCAGGCGCTTCGGACCGCCCGCGGAGAGGGACCGTCGGTCGACGCTACCGAGGCCCTTCGAACAGCACTCCGACTCGGCGAGGGCGCGCTCGCCGTCGGAGAGGTCCGCGGCGAGGAGGCCGGCGTCCTCTACGAGGCGATGCGCGTCGGTGGCGGCGACGGTGCCGTGCTCGGCACGATTCACGGCAACAGCCCCAAAGCGGTTCGGGAACGGCTGGTGTCGGACCTCGATGTCACCGTCCAGTCGTTCGCCACGACGGACCTCGTGGTGACGCTGGCCTCGCCCACGTCAGAGCATGGCCGTGGCATCGCCTCCATCGCAGAAATCGTCTCCCACGGCGACGACGTTTCCTTCGAGTTGCTCTACGAGCGAGACGGGTCGACAGCGGCGGCTACCGGTCGCCTGGAGCGGGGCAGCAGCCGTCTGGTGGAGTCGCTTGCCGCACCGGGCGAGTCCTACGCCCAGGTACTCGGGACTATCGAGGCGCGAGCCGAACAGTTCGAAGAATCGTTAGCTGTCCAGACGCGAGGGAGCGAGGCGCCCACAGACGAGGTCCAGCCGTGAGCCACGCCAGCGGTTCAGACGACGACCCTGCTGACGCCAGCGCGGCACCAGCCACGACTTTCGCAACCGTGCTCGCAACAGCCTACCCAGGCACTGTCGAGGTGCCCGACGACTACCGCCGGGCGTGCCGACTACTCTCGATCCCTGCCCCGGCAGAGACAACGCTAACTGCCAGTTACGGCATCGCGCTGTATGGCTCCCTGCTCGCGACGGTCGCCGTCTTGGTGGTGCGCGGACAGCTAGCGACGACCGTCGGCCTCGGATTCCTCGTCCTGTCCCTGAGCGTCGCGGCGCTGGGACGATACGGCATCCCCTTCGCCGCAGAGGCGAAACGCATCCGAACGTTGGGAGCGGCGCCATCGCTCGTCACGACGCTGGTGCTCGGTGCGACGCTGTGGCCCAGCGCCGAGCGGGCGGCCGCGTTCGCCGGACGGGCCGGGAACGGGCTGCTCGCCGCACGCCTGGACCAGCAACGCCGGCGAGCCGCGGGTACACCGCGGAGCGGCCTGGAAACGTTCGCAGTTGCCTGGAGCGGCCGGTTCCCGGCGCTGGAACGCGCAGTCGGACTGGTCGAAAACGCGACGGCTGCTCCGGCCGAGGAGCGGCCCGAAGTCCTGGAACGCGCACGGCGATGCATCCTCGACGGGACGCGTGACGAGATGGCGGCCTTTGCGGCCTCGCTCCGCGGCCCGGTGACCGGGGTGTACGCGTTCGGCGTCCTCCTGCCACTGGCGATGGCGTCGCTGTTGCCTGCCGCCGCTGCCGCAGGCGTGCCAGTGACAGCGTCCGTGTTGATCGGAACTTACGGCGTCGTCTTGCCCACCGCGTTGTTGATCGCCTGTTGCTGGCTGCTGGGCCGCCGACCAGTCGCGTTCCCGCCGGCGACGGTCCCTCGGAGCCACCCGGACGTCCCGGACACACCGCTGTACTCGGTCCTGATCGGTGTTGTCGCCGGAATCGGGGGGTGGCTGCTCGCTGGTGTCATCGTCGCTGAATGGGCCTCCCCTGTCGGTGCGCTCGGAGCGGGCGTCGGGAGCGCGCTCGCCATCAACTACCGACCCGTCGCCGAGGTCCGCGACCACGTCACCGACATCGAATCGGGCCTCCCCGACGCGCTGTCTGCCGCCGGTCGGCGTCTGGACCGCGGCCAGTCGGTCGAAGCAGCGCTTGTCGAGGCTGTCGACGAGGCTCCCGAACCCACCAGCGGCGTCATCGAAGCCGCCGTCGAGCGCCAGGAACGCCTCGGGACCAGCGTCGAGGGGGCGTTTCTGGGTCCCGGCGGCGCGCTCGCTGACGTTCCGAGCCACCGTACCCGTCGGGTCGCAATGCTACTGGACACGGCCGCGACGATCGGGACACCAGCGGGCGAGCCGGTGACGACGATGGGTGAGCATCTGGACGCGCTCCAGGCCATCGAGCGCGAGACGCGCCACGACCTTTCGCAGATAACCGAGACACTGTCGAACACCGCCGCGCTGTTCGGCCCGCTGGTCGGCGGCGCGACCGTCGCGCTGGCCGGGTCGATGGGCGGCGGTGAGCAGTTCAGCACTGTTTCCGACGCGCTGCTGGGGCCGGTCGTCGGCTGGTACGTCCTCGTCCTGGCTGTCCTGTTGACGGCGCTGTCGACAGGGCTTCACCGCGGACTCGACCGCGCACTCGTGGGTTACCGCGCCGGCCTGGCGCTCCTGTCAGCCACGGCCACCTTCCTCGTCGCCGTGGTCGCTACCGAGTTGCTGGTCTAATGTTTAAATCGGAGAACGCAGCCAGACCAGTACATGTTCGAGACGCACGTCGACACGCTGTACCTCTGGGTCGGTCTGGGAACAGTGAGCGTGGCCGTCCTGGGAGTCGTCGTCGGCCTGCCGACGACCGCACCGCCGGACGCGACGGAGGCAGCGGCGACTATCGATGAGGTCACCACCAGCCCGTCCGGGTCTGTTGCACACCGACAACTCATCGCCGAAGAGTGGGCGCTCGACGGCCGCGCAGTCCGCCTTCGCAACGATGGTGGGACAGCCACCGCACGGTTGGTTCGAGCGGCTGTTCCCGCACAGACTGACCGGCTACAGGCTGTAGTGAATGGGGAGCGGCCAAAGGCGGTGTACGACTCAGCAGGCGCGTTCCGTCGAGATACCCGTCAGGCTCGGGCCGCGGACAACAGGTGGCGACCGGCCCCCGACCGACTGACAGTCAGGCACGTCGCCTGGGGAGGGCTCGATGTCACCATTGTCGGATAAGGCGACGACGGAGCCGCTTGCCGCGCTCGTCGCTGTCTTCGCCGTCACGCTCGGCCTGGCGCTGTATGCCGGCGTGCTGAACGATGCGTTCGGCACGCTGGACGACGACCGCAACATCGCCACGCCGACCGCCGATGCTGTGGAACAGCGGCTCTCGTCAGCGGGCGTCGTTCAGCCCGAAAGACTCCACAACGCGCTCGATACGGTTCCGGCGAACTATCACGGGAACGCGACTATCACGGCGACGACCGGCGAGCGATGGAGTCGCGGCCGGAAGCCGCCGAACAGCGCCGACACCGAAACCAGAACCGTGAGCGTGCGAGTCAGACCAGGGACAGTCCGGCGTGGAACGCTCACCACGCGGGTGTGGCGATGACCCGAGCAATGAGCACCGTCGCCGACGTGACGGTTTTCCTCCTACTCGTTGGAGTGGCCGCGGGAACAATCGTGGGCGGCGTCGGTGTCGATAAGCCGGCGGCGATGACAAATCCTGCAGCCGAGCAAGCGTCGACGCTAGCGACGAGTACCGCGAGCGTCGAGTACGACCTGGTCGTCCCAGCGTCAGATCGCCGCAAGCCACCGGACCACGCCACGCGGCGACAGCGAACGAGTCACGGGACCGTCGCGGAACTGCTCGGCGAAGCGGCGATGAGTGGCGTCATCGTCGACGGAAAGCGGCTGTCGGCCGCCGGCACGGACTTCGAATCGAAAGTCAGGTCGACGACGCGTGACAGGCTCCACAGCCGGGGACACAAAACGTCTGTCCGTGTCACCTGGTCGCCGTATCCCGGTGCGCCAGTCAAAGGCGAGTACCGCGTCGGCGACCGGCCGCCCGATACCGTTGACGTTCGGGCGGCAACGGTGACGGTCCCGAGCGGGATGGAGAACGTCTCGGAGCCAGCCCGTGAAGCGGCGAGAATAAACGGCTACGACGGCACGGCGGCGGTCGTGGCCCGGAGCGTCATCGACGGGCTGTTCCCGCCGGCGCAGTCGCGGTACGCCCTCCGCGGCGACTACCCCTCGGACGTGCTGATGACGGCACGGTACGAGCGCACGGCCGACTTGACGGGGGCGAGCCTTGCCGTTGAGCGGCAATCGACGACAGAAATGAACCGCGGCCTGACCGCGGCGCTCGCCGCCCGGCTTCGGACCGACATGCGGTCGCAGTACAACTCGCCAGCAGACGCCGCTCGCGCCGTCCGAACGAGCCGTGTTCGCGTGACGGTCCGGACGTGGTCGCCGTGAGAGACGATACCCGCGGCCGGGTCCCGTTCGCGTTGCTCGGCGTCCTCTTGCTGGTGAGCAGTCTCACGCTGGCCCCGACGTTCGTCAGCGAGCCGGTCCCGAGCGAGACGGCGGTCGAGCAGGCGCTGAATCAGGCGACAGCGGAGACACAGGTCGCCATGCGGGACGGGGTTTCGACAGCCGGTCGGCAGGCAGCGGCGAATCCGGTCGTCACGCCGGCCGACACACCCCCCGGTCAGGTCCTGAACGACTCGACGGCGTTCCGCGACTCGCTCAGAATCCGTGCCTACCTCCGGATCGCGGATCGTCTAGAGGCGGTATCTACCCGGAGCGGTGACGTGACGGTGACCGCGAGGCTGCCAGCGGTCACGAACGCGAGTGATCTCCGGGCGGCGAAACACCGCGTCTCCGTGGAACGCGCCGGACCGAACGAGACTGCACTGCGAGCGACGGTCGAGAATGTCGTGCTGACGGTTCGGCGCAACGGTGTGGTGGTCTCGACGCGGCAGGTTTCGCCGACCGTCGTCGTCCCGACGCAGGCGCTCATGCTTCACGATCAGGTGTCGACCTACCAGACGCGGCTGAATAACGGCCTGGACAGGCCGGGGCTGAGCCGGCGGATGACGGCCCGGCTGTACCCGATGGCGTGGACGAGGGGATACGCACAATACGGCGGTGCAGGCATCGAGAACGTCGTCGCGAATCGGCACGTCTCGCTGGCGACGAACGGTGCACTGCTCGGCGTCCAGCGGTCGACCTTCGGCCGGAGCGACCCGGCCGGTCGCCGTGCCCTGACAGAGGCGACAGCGATGACGGGGATCGAGGACCTAGTGCGGGGTAGCCAGGGGACAGCGTACTCGAGTGCAGTGCTCGATCAAGCCCAGTACAAACCGGTCAGCGAGACGCCGCCACGTCTGAAATCCACAGCCAGTCCGAGCCCGGTGGACTCGATGACCGTCGGCGTCAACGGGACGGCCGACACCGCGTTCCGGTCCGTCACCGAACCGTCGACGCTCAACGAGACTCTTGAAGACGCGTACACCGTCGAGGTAGCCCTGGAAGCCGACGAGCACCGGCTGGGCGGGGGGCCGCCGGGCAAGCCGCCTTCACCGGGCCCCGAGTGGACGCTGGTCGCCGGCCGGATGCCCACCTCTGTGGAGACGGTCGGGAACGCCAGCGGAAGTGTTGCGACGCCGGACGGCTGGCACGCGGTCGAGACGTTCAGCCGGACCGTCGAGCGCCAGTACACGCGGACCGCCGTCTGGCAGAACGGTGCGGACCGCCGACGCACCACCGCGTCGAGCACCGCGAGCTATCGCGTAACCGTCGCCGTCGTCGGCCGTCACCACGGCCGTTCGCCGGCACCGAACCGCACAATCCGGACCGCACACGACGCCAGCGCAAGTCCGCTGAACGGGTCGAACCTTGCCGACGTGGAGCCGAAAGCGATGGACACGCTTGTCGACCACGCTGGGGGGCGAGACGAAACCGCCGAGCGGGTCGTCGACGACAGCCTGGGCCGGACGGAGGCGACAGTGACGGCCGACCAACCGCCAGAACTGCACGACTGGGCGTATCGGGACCTGATGGGCCTTCGAGCGGCGGTCCGCAACACGACGGTCACCGTCGAGCGCGGACGCGTCGGGACCTTCGAGACGAATCCCCCGCGGGAACTCCGAGAGCGGGTCGCACAGCGCCGTGCCCGCCTCGCAGCCGTGCCGGACACCTACGACAGCACGGCCCAGAAGGCACGCGTGGCGGCCCGGCTGACCTATCTGAATGCAGTGTCGGCGGAGTTGGAGGAGCAGGCCTCGGCGCGGGATGGCAACCGGGAGCGAATCGACGCGCAGCTAACGGAGCGTACCGAAGGGTCGCTGCGTGACCTCCGCAAAGGGTTAACCGCCCGCGAGACGGCCGTCACGCGGTCACGCCCGGTGCCAGTCAGTCCGGCCGGCCCCGTCAGAACGCGGATCGATACGCAGACCCCGTATCTGACGCTCGCCGAACTAGATGAGAGCCGATATCGCGCTCTCGACGGGCGCGAACACCCGCTGGTGGCGCGGAACACGAACGTGTTTACGGTCCCATACGGTGACGCCACCGATGCCGTCGTTGACGGTGCGTTCGAAGGCGGCGACAGAGTACGCCTCGCAACGGCGGCGAACACACTCGCGGCCGCGAACGAGACCCTCGAAACCGAGTCAAGCTCGACGCTCGCCGCGGAACGCGACGCTCTCCAGCGAGAGGTACGGGCGGCAAACGGGGAGATGACGACCCAACTCCGGCAGACAATCCACCGGCAGACCGACGCCGAAGCGGAAGCGAGCAAGGTCATCGTAACCGAGGGGATATCGGCGTGGGAGACACCGGAAGCCAGGGCGCAGGCGCTGACGAACGGTTCTGCCCAAGGACGAGTCGCCCGCGTCGCCGGGAACCGGCTGAACCTCACGCGAATCGAACGCGACCGGCTCCGCCTGACGCTGCTCTCGGTCGACACGCCAGCGACCAGACCGACACTGCGCTCGACGAACGGGACAGCCTCGGCAGTCCGGACCGTCGCGAGGGACGAGCTGAGCAGCGCGCTGGCCGACAGCGGCAAAAAGAAGGCCCAACAGATCGCGAAGAATCGCCTCGGGACGGACAGGCTCCCGGCGGGACTACCGCTGGCACCGCCGGCTACCCCCTGGTACGCGACGGTGAACATCTGGTGGGTGACCGTCGAGGGCGAGTACGCCAGGTTCGCCGTCTCTGCGAGCCACGGCCCGCCGAGCGAGCCCGGCGCGCGGACCACTTACGCACGCGACGGCCACAACGTCACGCTCGACGTGGACGACGACGGAACGGCTGAACGATTGGGTACCGCGGACCGGGTCTCGTTCAGAGCCGATACTGGCGTTGCCGTCGTGGTGCCGCCCAAACCGCGCGGGGTCGGTGACAAGGGTGGCAACGCTGTGGAGGAATCGAGCGGGTGGCCGGACGCAGGCACCTGAACACGGACCGCATAACCGAAGTAAAATACCCCGGGGCCGTACCGATGCCCATGCTTCGAGGCGAGTTTCCGGACGCGGGCGAGCAGTCCCCCGAGGAGTTACTGGCGGCCTACGGCACCGTGCTGGCCGAGACAGTCGAGACAGTCGGCGTCGAGGAAATCGCCGCCGAGACCGATCTCGACCAGGCGACTGTAGCGGCGTTCGCGGACGGCGATATCGCCGACCGGACGCTTTCGGAGGCGGTTGCTGTGCTGGCGACCGACCCGAACCGACCGGATGGCGACGCGTTGCAGGCCGAGGCGCAGGACATCCTCCTGATGGGGATGACGACGGCCGTGATGGACGTGGAATCGCTGGCCTCCGGCATCGATGACGAACTGGAGCCGAAGGAGATCCAGCAGAAGATCGAGGGCAGATACCCGGTGACACTGGCCGAGTACGCCCTCCTGCACAGCTACATCGAGGGGGAGAAGCGGTGACGGAACGCGTCGCCATCCTAGGCTGTGGCTACGTCGGCTTGGAACTCGGACGGCAGTTGTGGAGCAGCCACGAGGTCGTGGGCGTTCGCCGGTCCGACGACGGCATCACAGCTATCGAGGACGCCGGCTTCGAAGCGGTCCGGGCCGACGTGACCGACCCCGAGTCGCTGTCGGCGGTGCCGGATGTCGACTGGCTCGTCTTCGCCGCGAGTTCCGGCGGCAGGGGAGCTGAGGCCGCCCGCGAAGTGTACGTTGAGGGACTCCGGACGGCTATCGACCACTTCTGGTCGCGGGCGGACCCGCCCGAGCGACTGGTGTACACCTCCAGCACCGGCGTCTACGGCGACCACGACGGCGCGTGGGTTGACGAGGAAACGCCGCTGGACCCACAGACAGAGAAGACCGAAGTGCTGGCCGAGGCGGAGCGCGTGGCCCGGGAGCGCCCCGTTGAACATGGCGGCCACGGCGCGGTCGCTCGCTTCGCCGGTCTGTACGGTCCGGACCGCTACCGACTGGAGCGGTATCTGGAGGGACCGGTGACGGCCGGCTACCTGAACATGGTCCATCGGGCTGACGCGGCTGGCGCGGTGCGACACCTGCTGACCGAGAATAATCGCGAGGAGATCGTCCTGGTCGTCGACGACGAGCCGGTCGAGAAGTGGGCGTTCGCCGACTGGCTGGCCGAACAGTGCGACGTCTCGTTCCCGCCAAAACAGACGACAGAGGAACGGCTGGCCGACGATAGCCTCTCGGAGACGGCGAAGCGCCGCATCCAGACGAGCAAGCGATGTTCGAACGACCGTCTCCGGGAACTGGGCTATGAATTCGAGTACCCGACGTTCCGGGACGGGTACCGCGACGCCGTCCGGGAATACCGGCAAAACTGACGCTTTCGGGGCGAACTTTATTACTGATAGGCTGGCGAACAGCGAGGTATGACACGCGTTGCCGCCGGCGGGCTGCAGGTCAACGCCGCCGCGGCGTACGCTAGCGAGAACCCCCTGTTGGTCGCTGGTGTCGCTGTGGCGCTTCTCGCCCTCCTCGGTGCCGGCATCTGGTTACGTCGGTATCTCAGCCGGACGCCCGCAGAGCGGTTGCGTCGGACGCTGACCGACTACGACCGGATCGCGGTGTTGATGCACCCGAACCCGGACCCGGACGCGATGGCCTCCGCGCTGGCCGTCAACCAGCTCGTCGCCGGCACCGACACGTCGGCGTCGCTGCTGTACTCCGGCGAGATACGCCGCCCCGAGAACCGGGCCTTTCAGACCGTATTGGACCTGGATTTCGGTCACGTCGAGACTGCCGAGGACATCGACGCGGAAGCGGTCGTGCTCGTCGACCACAACACGGCACGTGGTTTCCCCGGTGCCGGGGATATCGAGCCGGTCGCAGTCATCGACCACCACCCCGGCGACGGCACCGGCGAGGCGTTCACCGACGTGCGGTCCGATTACGGGGCCTGTGCGACCATCTTCGCGAGCTACTTCAATCAGTTGGAGTTCGAGTTCAGCGACACGCAGGGAACCGCGAGTCTCGACGTCGACGCGGCACCGGCAGAAACCATCCCCTGTGCGCTCGCGACGGGGCTGATGTACGGTATTCAGTCGGATACCCGCTCGCTGACAAACGGCTGTAAGTCCGAGGACTTCGCGGCCGCCGCGTTCCTCTACGACGGGATGGACAGCGACCTGCTCAACCGCATCGCGAACCCCCAGGTCGACGCCGAAGTGCTCGACGTGAAATCCCGGGCCATCGGGAAACGAGAGGTGCGAGCGCCCTACGCGTTCAGCGACGTGGGTGAGGTGTCGAACACGGACGCGATTCCGCAGGCCGCGGACGAACTGGAGACGCTGGAAGGCGTCTCGGCGGTCGTCGTCGTCGGCGAGAAGGAAGGGACTATACGCATCGCCGGGCGCTCGCGGGACGACCGCGTCCACATCGGCCGGGCGATAGAGGCCGTCGTCGACGATATCCCGATGGCTGAGGGCGGCGGCCACGCTCGGATGGGCGGCGGCAAGGTCCCGGTCGAACACATGGCCGGCCTCGGCCCCAGCGACGGCGTCTCCCGCGAAGACTTCCGTGAACGGGTGTTCGATGCCATGAGCGGCGAACTGTAACAGGGCTGGAACACAATCGCCGCACGCGGTGAATCTCTGGCCTTTTGTCACTCCCCGACCAACAGTCGGTATGGCCACACGGGAGGCGACCTGGGCGTACCGGGACGACCACGACGAGTTCGCGCGCACGTTCTACCGACGGTTCGGCGACGGCGTCGTCTCCAGCATCGGTATCGGCACGTATCTCGGCGACCCGACGGACGAGCGGGACGCGAGCTACCACGACGCAATCGTCACCGCGCTGGAATCCGGCATCAACGTCGTCGACACGGCGATAAACTACCGTCACCAGCGCTCCGAGCGGGTCGTCGGAGACGCTGTCGCGGACGCCGAGGTGGACCGCGAGGCTATCGCCGTTGCGACGAAGGGCGGCTTCATCCCGTTCGACGGGGAGCGTCCGGCGGACCCCGGCGCGTTCGTCCGTTCGGAGTACCTCGACACCGGCATCGTCGACCGCGACGACCTCGTTGCCGGCCAGCACTGCATCGCGCCCGACTACATCGACGACCAGCTCGACCGCTCGCTCACGAATCTGGAGCTGAACACCATCGACCTCTACTACGTCCACAATCCGGAAACGCAACTGAAAACGAACTCCCGTGAGGAGGTGTACGACCAGCTAGAGGCGACCTTCGAGCAACTGGAAGAGCGCGCTGCAGCCGGCGACATCAAGCACTACGGCGTCGCGACGTGGGAGGCATTCCGCGTGGCCGCCGACCACGACAGCTACCTCTCGCTTCCCGAGGTCGTCGAGCGCGCACGCGCCGCGGCAGAGACGGTCGGCAACGCGGCGACACACCTCCGCGCGATTCAACTGCCGTTCAACGTCTCGATGGCCGACGCGTTCACCGTCGCGGCCCACGAGGGCGCGGAGGGGCCGCAGTCGGCACTGTGGTTCGCTCACGAGGCCGGGCTGGACGTGTTCACCAGCGCGTCCATCATGCAAGGACAGCTAGCTGCAGCGGTCCCGGAAGACGTAGCCGCGAAGCTCTCGGGCGAGACGAGCGCACAGCGCGCCATCAACTTCGCACGCAGCGCGCCGGGGGTGACCTGCTCGCTGGTCGGGACTGGGTCGGTTAAGCACGCCCAGGAAAACGTCGATGCGGGTCGATACGAACCGCTCGGTGCTGACGCGTTCGACGCCGTCTTCGAGTAGCTAGCTGAGCTCTTTCCACTCGCTGCCACACTCGGGGCAGACGCGTACTTTCCCGACCTCGTCCGGGTCGTTCTCCGTCGCAAGCGGCTCGTCACAACTGGTACAGGAGAGCCGTCCGTAGTTGTCCTTCTCGACGTCGCCGGCTCGGAGGGCCTTCCTCACTGAGTCCATACCTGCCAGTGTGCTACCCGCGTGTAAAAACCCCGTGGCGGCGTTCCGGAACGTTGTTCAGGTTTTCCGACCTATCGCCGGTCGTGTCCCGTCGCCGCCTCTTTGGATCGCTACTGGGAATGGTGTTCTGCATCAACCTCGCCAGAGTCGTCTTTGCACCCCTTATCGAGCCGATCCGGGCGACGACGGGTGCGTCTGATGCGACGCTCGGACTGCTCGCAACAATGGTCTGGGCCGGGAGCGCCCTCCCGCGGCTACCCACCGGCGTCCTGTTGACCCGGATATCGCGGGCCAAGGTCATCTTCGGCTCCGGCGTCGTGTTGACGGTCGGGACGACGTTCACCGCGCTCGCGTTCGACCCGACGCTGTTGCTCGTCGGCGCGTTCGCCATGGGGCTGGCGAGCGGCGTCTACCTGACCGCGGCGAATACGCTGGTCAGTGAGCTGTTTCCCGACCGGCCCGGCCGCGCGCTCGGGCAACACGGCGTCGCCGCCCAGCTCGCCGCCGTCGGCGCGCCCGCGCTCATCTCGTTCGTGCTCATCGTCGGAACGTGGCGGACCGCACTGCAGGGGATAGCGGTCGCTGCGGGACTGGTAACTGTCGCTTTCACGCTCATCGCGAGACGCTCAACACTACCCGACGCCGGGAGCGAAGACAGCGACCTGCTCGGCGCGGCGCGTGCCCAGTGGCATATCATCGTCACCAGCGTCGCCACCATCGGCGTCGCTGGACTGGTCTGGAACGGGCTGTTCAACTTCTATGTCACCTACGCCACGAGCGTCGGCCTGTCCGCGGGATCGGGTCGGACGCTGCTGTTGCTCGCGTTCGGAGCCGGCGTGCCGGCCTTCTACATCAGCGGTCGACTGGCCGACCGCCTCCCGTCGATTCCGTACCTCCTGACGATCCTGGCGACCTTTACCGGCTGTGTGCTGGTACTCCCGTCGCTGACCGGCTTCTGGTCGCTGGCCGCGTTCAGCGTCGTCGTCGGCTACGTCATCCACAGCATCTTCCCGGCGGTAGATGCGTACCTGCTGGGCTCGCTCCCAGATCGCCACCGCGCGAGCGCCTACGCCACCTACGGCGCGGGGATGATGCTAATGCAGGCCCCCGGGAGCGCGCTCGTCGGGAGCCTACTGGACGCCGGCGTCACGTTTCCGACGCTGCTTCGGGGCATGGGACTGGCGTTGCTCGTCGTCCTCGTGGCGATGGTGTCGCTGCACCTCGACGGCCGGCTCCCGAGCGCCGCCCGAGCCTAAAGGCTGAAGCCGCTCCGTGCCGCGTCCCCTGTATGGACCTGCCACCGGACGAGCTGGCCGGCGTCGTCGACCTCTTCGGTTCGCTCACCAGAGCGGAACTCGTCGACGCCTGTGGCGAACTCGCCTTCAAGCAGGGCATCGACGCCGACCCGGACGCGGTCGTCGCAGCCATTGACGACGCTATCGACTCGTACCACCTCGTCGCCGTCGACGGCCACGCCGCAGACACCGACGAGACGCTGCTGGTGGTCGGCCCCGTCGCGTTCCCGGCTCTGCCCGACGGCGCGGCCGATCTCCCGCACATCATGGACGTACCGTCCCGCGACCTTGCGCGCGACGCCGTCATCGAGGCCGTCAAGTCCCGCTTCCGAGAAGACGCGGTAATGGCAGTGAAGAACAGCGACGAGGACCGCGTCGAGACACTGCTTGACGTGAGCTACGACATCGAAGCCTGGGAGAGCGTGGAGATGGACGGCCTCCGCGACCGTCTGGACGACGTGTGAGCCCGGTGCCCGTATTCTACACTATTAAATCAGATAGTTCGCGGGAGTGAGCCACCCGAATTAAGACGGCCCGTCACCTACCATGAGCTATGCAGTTCGACCGGGTCGCGGCTCACGAGCCAGTCGTCGTGGACGACGAGCCACAGGAGGCTGCCGTCATCGCCCCGGTCGTCACACAGCCCGAGGGCGAGGCGATACTGTTCACGAAACGAGCTGACCACCTGTCGGACCACCCCGGGCAGATGTCGTTTCCCGGCGGCGGCCGCGAACCCGAGGACGAGGACCTGCTGCGGACGGCGCTCCGTGAGGCTAACGAGGAGATCGGGCTCGATCCGATGGCGGCCAACGTTGTCGGGCGGCTGGACGACATCAGAACCATCACGCGCTACTCCGTACGCCCGTTCGTCGGGCGGATTCCGGACCGCGACTATCTGCCCTCGGACGAGGAAGTCGCGGAGATCGTCACCCTGCCCGTTTCGGAACTGACGAACCTGGACAACTACGAGTCCGAGCACCGCGATCACCCCCACTACGGCGAGATACGGCTCCACTTCTTCTACGTCGACGGCTACACCGTCTGGGGCGCGACGGCGCGGATGCTCGTCCAGTTGCTCGAACTCTCGACGGACTGGCGGATGCCGCCCGAGCCGGACCGGTATATGGGACCGGACGACGACCTGCCGCCGAGCGTGCGCGACGAGGTTGAGTAAGCCAGAGCCCCTTACAGGTCGAGAGCGACAGGATTTTGCGACCCCGAGACCTTGGTCGCGTACTGGATGACCACGCTTACCGGTGCGACACTGGCGGCCGCCGGCATCGACGCGGTGGCGCTCAAGCCGACAGAAATGGACGTGTCGCGAGCGGCGGACCTCGACATCGGGACGCTCGCAATCGACTACGAGGGGGCGACCCACGTCCCGGCGACGGACACTATCGAGCGACTGGCGTCGACCGCCGACGTGCGCGTCACCACGCCAGTTCGAGCCGACGGCTTCGACCCGCTGGGCGACGACAGCAAATTCGACGCGTTGCCGGCCGGTGCGGGACACGTACTGGTCGCCGGCCACAGCGCGTATCTCTCAGAGAACGAGGCCGCGCGGGCCGTCGCACCGCGGTTGCGGGCGGCCGTCGACGACACCAGCGACCCCTGGGTCGGTACCGAGGGCATCGAGCGCCTCGCGTTGGCGGTCGGCGGCACGCAGTACGAACTCCTCTCACGGACGACGGCTCGCGACGTGCAGACGCTCCGAACGGCCGGCTTCGAGGGTTCGGTCGCCGTCTACGCCCCGCTCGTGCTCTCGAACAGCGAGGACGCGATGCTCGACGCTGTCGGCGACTACGCGGCCCGACGTGGCCCGGTCCGGAACGCACTGCCCGAGGGCGCGCCAACGGACGGCCGTGCGACGGGTCGGGCCAGGGACGTACTCAAACAGGCCATCCGCGACTACGCGCTCGTCGGCTCCGTCGAGACGGTCGCGGAGCGAACCGAGCGGCTCCACGACATCGGCGTCGACACTATCGTCGGCTATCCGGCGCGTGGGCTCGACCCCTTCCTTTCGTAAATGAACGTCGCCGTCGTCGGCGGCGGGGCCGTCGGTCTGTCGACCGCAACAGCACTGGCCCGCCGCGGCGCGTCGGTGACAGTATTCGAACGCGACGCCCTCGGGAGCGGCGCGAGCGGCCGCGCCGCCGGCCTCTGCTACGACGCCTTCGCCGACGACGTGGACGCGGCCGTCGCCGCGGACGCGATCACTCGCTACCGCGACCTGGACCTGTTCGAGCCCCAGCCCTACGTCTGGGTCGCGCGCGACGAGAGCGACGCCGCGGCCGTCCGCGAGCAGATCGCGGGGATGCAGCGAAACGGCGTCGCGGTCGAGGCGCTCACGCCGGCGGAACTCGGCGACCGCTACCCGGCGCTGGACACGAGCGGCATCGAGGTGGCCGGCCTCGCCCGCGACGCCGGCGTACTCGACCCGGATGCCGTGGTGGCCACGCTCGCCGAACGGGCCCGCGACGCGGGCGCAACCGTCGAGACGCACGCACCGGCGTCGCTCGCCTCGCCGACGACCGTCGAAACGCCGGATGGAGCGCGGACGTTCGACGCGGTGGTCGTCGCAGCCGGCCCGCAGACGAAGCCGCTCGTCGCCGACGTCGACGTTTCGCTCGCGCTGAAGGCCTACCGGGCGCAGGCGCTCGTGACCGAGCCGGTCGACGCCGCGTTGCCATCGTTCTACGACGCGACGCGGGAGTTCTACTGGCGGCCGAAGGACGACGCGATACTGGTCGGCAATGGCGCACACGAGGTCGACCCGGCGGACTGGAACCCGGAGGCGGACGCCGAGTTCGTCACGCGGAGCCTCGACCGCGTCGAGCAAACGGTGGCGCTCAGTCCGACGTGTGCCCGGGCCTGGGCCGGCCTGTGTACCGCGACGCCGGACGGCGCGCCGCTGGCCGGGCAGGTCGCCGACGGACTCTGGGTGGCGACCGGCTGGCAGGGCCACGGGCTCATGCGCGCGCCGGCGATGGGCGACTTTCTCGCGGCGGACGTGCTCGGCCACCCGAACCCACTCTCGGAACACCTGCCTGATCGCGTCGACCCGACGCGGTTCGACGGCTCCGAAGAATTCGCCGCACTGGACGACCCGACGCGTGGCTGGGACGTGTGAATTCGCTGTAAGAAGATGTATACACGCCGGTCAGGCGTCGTCGTCTTCGCCCTCGTCAGCTGATTCGGCCACGTCTTCGACATCGGCCGTTTCGCCCTCCGCGTCCGCTTCGCTCTCTTCGTCAGTCTCGCTGTCGTCGGTTTCAACGCTCACATTCGTCGTTTCGTCCTCTTCGTGGCCCGTCTCGGCTTTCGGGACGCGGACGTGGAGCGTGCCGTTGCTCTTGAGCGTGGCCTGTGCCGTCTCCGGGTCGACAGCGGCATCGCTCGGAAGGGTGACGCTCCCGTCGAGTGCGAGCCCGCGACCGGGATAGCGCATCTCGAAGCCCTCATAGAAGTCGCGGAAGCGGTCGATGCGGACCTCCACGCGGTCGTCGACGTACCGGACCTGAATGTCCGACGCCGTCGTACCCGGCGCGTCGAAGACGATGAGGTAGGCGTCATCCGACTCCAGCAGGTCGGACGCCAGCGGCTTGTTCTCCTGGACGCGACCGGCGGCTCGGCCGATGTTCTCGAAGATCGCGTCGCTGATAGAGGAGCCGATGTCCCGCATCATAGTTCCACTTCGTCGAGGCAGTCCGTCCCGCCACAGTACGGGCAGGAGAACGCCGCGAGTTCGACATCGTCCGGCATATCGTACGTGTAGTGCATCTCGAACATGTCGAGTTCGCAGCTGTCGTCCGTGCAGACGACCTCCATAGTGGCTGGCATACTATTCCGTTGGTCCGTCGGGGACAAACCCCTTACGGACGGGGAAGGGGTCACCCACTGCCTGCCAGTCCTAACATTGATGCCGCCGCCGCCGTACTCGGGTGTATGAGTGAACGCGTCCTCGGGGTAGATTTCAGCGGCGCAGCGACCGCTGGCGACGCGCTCTGGGTCACCGAGGCGATACCGACAGGAAACGGACTGAAGATTCAGCGGTGCTACCGCGGGACCGAGGAGTGGGGCCGGGACCGCGAGACGGTCCACGCCGGCCTCGTCGACCGGATCACGGACGACGATATCAGAACGGTCGGACTGGATTTCCCGTTTAGCCTCCCCCAGGAACTCCTTGATGCACAGTGTGGGGGCACCTGGTCGGGCTTCGTGGACTGGCTGGCAAGCGGCAGCGGCCCGACCGACCCGGGGTCGCTCTCCGAAGCCTGCCGGCACACCGCGGAGATGGCGACCGGAAGCCGGGACCTGCGCCGGGAGACGGACTTCCGCCGCGGGGCGCTGTGCCCCTACACGAATCGGACGCGCAGCATGACCTTCTACGGCGTCCGTGACGTACTCGGGACACTGCGGGGCGACGACGGCACGGCCGTCGTGCCGATGCAGGGCTGGGACGCCGACACGCTCGTCGCCGAGGTCTACCCCGCCGCGACGTTCGGCTGGCTGGGCTGCTACCGCGAGGGGTACAAGAACGTCGACGACCCCCGACAGCGCCGGGCGGAAAACGTCGCGGCGGTCGAAGCCTGCAGCGTCACCGTCGACGACCACCGCGACACCTACCTCGGGAACCACGACGCGCTGGACTCGCTTGCTGCCGTGGTTTCGGCGGGCCGATTAGCCGACGGAACCAGACCGCCCGCAGCCGGCCCCGAGAGCGAAGGCTGTATCTACGTCTGACGGCGCAGTGGCGTCACTGTCTCCGGGCCGAAGCCCGGCATATATCAGTTTCCGGCCCAACTACCGTCTATGCCTGACGACCAGGGCGGCTTCGAGGGCGTCCGCGAGAACGTCGACGGCCACCCGATGGTCAACCTCGTCGGCTACGCCACGCCCTACTGGCTCCGTCTGCTTGTCGGCATTCTGGCGGCGTTCTGCACCCGGTTCGCCCGCCTCGTGCCGCCGATAATCGTCGCCGCAGCCATCGACCGTGTCGTCCTCAGCAGTGGCGAACCGGGGCTGCTGACGGATGCCGGCCTGTTGCCGCCCGGCCAAATCACGGGCGAAGCCGCCCGTATCGCGTTCCTCCAGCGGCTCGTCGTCATCGCCGCCATCGCCTACCTGCTCCGGTCGGCGGCGCGTTTCGCCTCCAGATATCTCCTGCAGTCGAGCGCCCAGAAGATACAGCGGGACCTCCGGAACGATACCTACGACCACCTCCAGCACCTCTCGCTGTCCTTCTTTGCGAACCACCAGACCGGCGGGATGATGTCGATACTCAACAGCGACATCAACCGCCTGGAATCGTTCCTCAACACGGAATTCCGCCAGATGATTCGGGTGGTGGCCACCGTCGGCGGGATCGCGGTCATCCTCTACACCTACTCGCCGAAACTGGCGCTCATCGCGCTCGCGCCGGTCCCGATCATCGGCGTCGCCAGCGGCTTCTTCCTCACGTGGATCGAGCCGCGGTATCGCTCTATCCGCCAGACGGTGTCGCGCCTCAACACGCGGCTGGAGAACAATCTCAGCGGCGCGCCGGTCATCAAGGCCTTCGACCGGTACGACTTCGAGCGTGAGCGGGTGACAGATCAGAGTCAGGAGTACCACGACGAGAAGGTCGCCGCCCTGCGCATCCGCCGGGCCTTCTTCGCCGGCCTTCGGCTGCTGACCGGTATCGTATTCGTCCTGATTCTGTACGTCGCCGGGATGGATTTCATCACGAACCCGCAGGGCGAGGCGGCGCTGTCGGCGGGAGCGTTTACCGCCTTCTTCCTCTACATCCGCCGGCTGTACTCGCCGATGCGCCGGGTCGGGAAGTCGGCCAACAAGTACCAGCTCGCCAAGTCAAGCGCCGAGCGCGTGTTCGGCCTGCTGGGCCAGGAACCGGCAGTCACCGACCCCGAAGATCCGTACGAACCCGAGCGCATCGACGGGTCAGTCGAATTCGACGGCGTGACCTTCGGCTACGGCGACGAACCGCCGGTGGTTCGGGACGTATCGCTGGACGTGCCCGACGGGGCGACAGTCGGCCTCGCTGGGGCGACCGGAGCCGGCAAGTCAACGCTGCTGAAACTGGTGCCGCGATTCCACGACGTGGACGAGGGCACGGTCCAAGTCGACGGCGTCGACGTGCGCGAGTACGGCCTCCAGAGTCTCAGAAGCGAAATCGCCATCGTGGAGCAGCAGCCGTACCTGTTCTCGGGGACGGTGGCCGAGAACATCGCTTACGGCGACCGCGAGGTGCTTGATGCCGAGCAGGCGGACAGCGAGGCGCGAGAGACTGGCTGGGAGACAGCCCGCGACCGCGTCCGCGAAGCGGCGGAAGCCGCACAGGCCCACGAGTTCATTCAGGACCTGCCGGAGGGGTACGACACCCAGATCGGCGAGCGCGGCATCAAGCTCTCGGGCGGCCAGCGCCAGCGGGTCGCCATCGCCCGTGCCCTGCTGAACGACCCCGAAATCATCATCTTTGACGAGGCGACCAGCGACGTTGACACCGAGACGGAGGACCGCATCCAAGAGAGCATCGAGCAACTGGTCGCCGACCGCACTGCCTTCGTCATCGCCCATCGCCTCTCCACGATCCGGGACGCGGACCGCATCGTCGTGATGGACGACGGGGAAATCGTCGAACGCGGCAGCCACACCGACCTGCTCGCGGCCGACGGCGACTACGCCGACCTCTGGCACGCCCAGGCCGACGACCGGGCGGTCAGCGCCGACGACTGAGCGTGTGTGGTTCGGTGACGACTCATCACCCACCCAACACGCCCATTAGGCCCCCATTCGTGTGTCAGCTATGGACACGGAACCGGCGGCGCTGGGCCGCATCCGAGCCGTCGCCCACCTCTTAGACGAGAGCATCCGCGTGCCCGGGACCTCGTTCCGGGTCGGCATCGACCCGATAGTCGGCCTGCTCCCGATCGCAGGCGACCTCGCGACTGCGGTGTGTTCGCTGTACATCGTCGCCGAGGCGGTTCGGCTCGGCGTCCCGAAGCGAACCGTGGTCAGACTGCTCGCAAACATCGCGCTGGATACGCTACTTGGGAGCATCCCCATCGTCGGTGACCTCTTCGACGCCTACTGGAAGGCCAACGTCAGGAACGCCGACTTGGTCGCCGCCGCGATTTCGGATGAGTAGCCAAGCGCTGTATCCACTTGTTTGGATGTATCACAGGCGATTCCGATGAGGATGAACTCAGGGTCCGGAGCGAATCCTTCGGCCGGTACGTTCCCGAAGGTGGCAATAAAAAACACTATCGCGTAAGAGAGTCAGTTCCACGCATGGTCCAACTTAGTTACCTCCTCGTCTGGGCGATCACCGGTTTTGGGCTTCTTGTCGGTGCTTCGTTCGTCGGAACAGTACTCGGGCTTCAGTACTACCACAGTGGCGGAACGGTCTCGGTTTCGCTTGACGACTTCATAAGCCGGCTCAACAACGATAAGCCGTAGCCGTGGCCCCGGTACTGACTACTCTGCGAGCAGTCACTACGAAGGGACAGCAACGCCGGTGAATCGTCGTTCGTGCCAATAGCTGCGGAGAATCAGTAAGGATCGGTTGCTGGGGCGTTCCGGCAATCGCACTCCCATCGAACAAGAGACCACACGGACGACCAGACACGGTTTTAGGCGTCGAGCGTCAAGCGCCGCGTATGACTGACCCCGAGACGCTCGACGTGACCATCGTCGACGGCTACGTCGACGAGCCCGCACACTTCGGGGTGCCGCCGTACATCTCGACGTACCCGCGGTACGCCGCCGGCGCGCTCGTCGATGCCGGCGTCCCCCGCGAGCAGATAACGTATCACACTATCGACGAACTCCGAGAGGACAACGCTGTCTGGCGGGACATCGAGGCCGCCGACCTCATGGTGTACGTCGGCGGCATGACCGTCCCCGGCAAGTACGTCGGCGGGACGCCAGCGGAACCCGACGAGGTGCGCGAACTCGCCTGGACGGCCAACGGCACGTCCATTATGGGCGGCCCCGTCCGCTTCGGCGTCGGCGAGGCAAACGAGGGCGCGAGCGAGACAGCGCGTGACGACCTGGACTTCGACTTCCTGGCGATGGCGGACGTCGAGGCGGCGGTGTTCGACCTCGTGGAGTCCGGCCTGGAGGGGTTCAACGACCGCTACCGGGACATCGAGGAGGAGACGCGCTGGGCTCGTTCCGGTGCCTTCATCGTCGAACAGCACCCGAACCATCCCGACTACCTCATCTGCGAGATGGAGACCTCCCGGGGCTGTCCGTACCGGTGTTCCTTCTGCACGGAGCCGATGTACGGCAACCCGGACTTCCGGCCCCCAGAGAGCGTCGTCGACGAGGTCGACGCCCTCTCTGACCGCGGCGTGAAGCACTTCCGCTTGGGCCGGCAGGCCGACATCCTGGCCTACGGCGGCGACGGCGAAGCGCCAAATCCAGACGCCCTGCGGCGGCTCTACGGCGGCATCCGCGAGGTCGCGCCGGATCTGGAGACGCTGCATCTCGACAATATGAACCCCATCACGGTCGTGAAGTGGCCCGAGAAGGCCCGCGAGGGGATTCGCATCATCGCCGAGCACAACACGCCCGGGGACACCGCCGCGTTCGGCCTCGAATCGGCCGACCCCGACGTGATGAGCGACAACAACCTCAACGTCACCGCCGACCAGTGTTTCGAGGCGGTGAAAATCGTCAACGAGGTCGCGGGCTGGCGACCCGGAGGGGACAAGGATACTGCACCCAACTTCGGCGACGACGCCGCCCGCCGGCTTCCGAAGCTGCTGCCCGGCATCAATCTGGTCCACGGGCTGAAAGGCGAAACGCGAGAGACCTTCGAGCACAACAAACGGTTCCTCCAGCGGGTCTACGACGAGGGGCTGATGCTCCGGCGGGTGAACATCCGGCAGGTGATGGCCTTCGAGGGGACCGACATGGCCGACACCGGCGCGGAGATCGCCAAGGACCACAAGCAACTGTTCAAGCAGTACAAACAGGAGGTGCGTGAGACCATCGACAACCCGATGCTCCAACGGGTCGCGCCACCGGGGACGGTTCTGCCCGACGTGCATCTGGAGTACCACCAGGACGGCAAGACATTCGGTCGCCAACTGGGGACCTACCCGCTCCTCGTGGGTATCCCGGGCGAGCGCGAACTCGGCAGCGTCGTCGACATCGCGGTCACCGACCACGGCTACCGGTCGGTCACCGGCGTCCCCTATCCGCTCGACCTCAACAGCGCATCGATGAACGAGCTCACCGCGATTCCCGGCATCGGCCGGAGCACCGCCGGCGACGTGGTGGTAAACAGACCCTACGAGTCGGTCGGGGACATCGACGTTGCATCCATCGAACGGTTCGCGACCGCCAAGTCACAGGAAGGCGCTGACTAACGGTCGGCTCGGTCCCGTCAGCGTATCGAACGGAAAGTACTTTTCACTCCGGGGACGACCAAGAGCGTATGACTGCGGTCGAGGTGAGCGTCGTTCTCCCTGCCTACAACGAGGCAGACACCATCGAGCAGACGGTCTCGATAACGCTGGAGACGCTCGCCTCGTTTCTTCCCGAAGACGCGTATGAAGTGATCGTCGCGGAGGACGGCTGCTCGGACCGCACGCCAGAAATCGCGACGCGACTCGCGGACGAGGACAGCCGGATCCGACACGTCCACAGCGACGACCGTCTCGGCCGGGGCGGCGCGTTAGAGTACGCCTTCGATCAGGCCGACGGCGAGACGCTGGTGTATTTCGATACGGACCTGGCGACGGATATGTCACATCTGGAAGAACTCGTCAACGCCGTCCGCGTCGACGGCTACGACGTGGCGACGGGGTCGCGCTGGATGCCCGAGAACCGCGCCGACAGACCCGCGAAGCGCGGGATTCCGAGCTTCGGCTACAACACGCTCGTCCGAACGGTCCTCCGGTCCGACCTCAAGGATCATCAGTGCGGATTCAAAGCCTTCGACCGGCAGGCACTGGAGGCGCTGTTGCCCCTCGTCCAGGACGAGCACTGGTTCTGGGACACGGAACTGCTGGTGAAGGCCCAGCGCAACGGCTACCGGGTCAAGGAGTTCGCCGTCGACTGGACGCCGAAGGGCGATTCGAAGGTCGACATCGTCCGGGACGTGTTTGGCATGGGCAGTCAGATACTCCGGACCTTCTGGGAGCTGTCGGTTAGCCCCCGGATTACCCGCGAGGTATCGCTCGGCGCGGGGACGATGCTGGTCGTCGTTGCACTCCTGTTGATGACACAGTATCTCGACCCTGACCGCGTCCTCGCGGAGATGGCGGGCGCAGCGCCGGAAATCGTCGCGCTGAGCGCCGTCGTCTATGCCGTCTCGTGGCCGCTTCGCGGTATTCGCTACCGGGACATCCTCGTCTCGATGGGGTATCAGGAGCGGTGGGGATTCCTGACGGGGGCGATATTCATCAGCCAGACCGGGAACCTCGTGTTCCCGGCCCGGGCCGGCGACGCCGTCCGTGCGTACGTCATCAAGGCCCGCCGCTCGATTCCGTACCCCTCCGGGTTCGCCTCGCTGGCCGTCGAGCGGGTGTTCGACCTGCTAACGATCACACTGCTCGCCGGCGTCGTCATGATGGGGCTGGCCGTGACAGGGTCGGCCGAGCAGTTGCTGACCGCACTGACGGGCGATACCATCGGTGGCGACGCGGCCAGCAGCGGACGAACGGCTGTCGCCGTGGCAGCCGGTGTCGGCCTCGCCGCTATCGGTGCCGTGGTGGCGATTGTCGCCAGCGCCCGCACTGACCGGAACTTCGTCCGGGCGGTCATCGGCCGACTGAGCAGCGACTCCTACGCCGACTACGTCGCCGGCGTCATCGAGCGATTCGTCGGGGACGTCCAAACCGTTGCCGCCGACGGGCCGGCCTTCGCCCGCGTCGGCGTGGGAAGCCTCCTCATCTGGACGTTCGACGTGATAACGGCCTTAATCGTCTTCGAAGCCTTCGGCTACGGCCTGACGCCGTCGCTGGTAGGCGTCGGCTTCTTCGCGGTCAGCGTGGGGAACCTCGCCAAAGTTCTGCCCCTGACGCCCGGCGGGGTCGGTCTCTACGAGGGCGCGTTCACCGTCATCGTCGCGTCGCTGACGCCGGTCGGCGTCGCCGCTGCAATCGGCGTCGCCATCGTCGATCACGCGGTCAAGAACGTCGTGACCATCATCGGCGGCGTCGCGTCGATGGCCTGGCTCAACGTCTCGCTGACGACTGCCGTCGAGGAGTCCCAGTCCGCCGAGGCCATCGAGCCTGAGACGAACGACTGATTCGGGCTGTTGTCGCGGTTTACCGGTATGGCCGACCCGGGGTCGGCACTATCCGAAGGTTACCGACAACAATCCGTGTTGTCACCCGTTTTGCAGCCGTCAGAATTCCGATAGTAACGGCCACCGAACGACCCGTTTTATTCGATACCCAGGTTGCCACCGGAGAAATATCCGATTTCGGTTATATGAATGGTCATGCGACTAATGCACAAACGTGGGTTTCGTGACGTGTATCGGCGGTCTCTATCACAATACCGGAATATTTTAATAACTTTCGTTCGAATACAGTGTTACCGACTGCCTCCGGGTTCTGTGATGTCTCTCGCCCGGTGAGCACCCGCCTTCGCAACCAATGAGTGAACACACACGGACGCGACAGCAGCGTGAGGAACAGACGACGGAGTCGACGGAATCGGAGAGCACAGCGTGCCCGGAGTGCAGTGGCTCGCTCGTTATCGACGACGAACACGGCGAAACGGTCTGTGAGGACTGTGGCCTGGTCGTCGAATCCGACGAAATCGACCGCGGCCCCGAGTGGCGTGCCTTCGACTCCAGCGAGAAAGACGAGAAGTCCCGCGTCGGCGCGCCGACGACGAACATGATGCACGACAAGGGCCTCTCGACCAACATCGACTGGCGCGACAAGGACGCCTACGGCAACTCCCTGTCGGGCAAACAGCGCCAGAAAATGCAGCGCCTGCGCAAGTGGAACGAGCGCTTTAGAACTCGGGACTCCAAGGAACGCAACCTCAAGCAGGCCCTCGGTGAGATCGACCGGATGGCCTCCGCGCTCGGACTGCCTGAAAACGTCCGCGAGACGGCCAGCGTCATCTACCGCCGCGCGCTGGACGAGGATCTGCTGCCCGGGCGCTCCATCGAGGGTGTCTCGACGGCCTCCGTTTACGCCGCCGCGCGGCAGGCCGGCGTCCCGCGGAGCCTCGACGAGATCACCGAGGTCTCCCGCGTCGAGAAGAGCGAGATCGCCCGCACCTACCGCTACGTCGTCCGCGAACTCTCGCTCGAGGTTCGCCCCGCCGACCCCGAGAGCTACGTCCCGCGCTTTGCCTCCTCGCTGGAACTGTCCGACGAGGCCGAGCACCGCGCCCGCCAGCTCCTTCAGAACGCCAAAGAGCAGGGTGTCCACTCCGGCAAGTCGCCGGTCGGCCTCGCCGCCGCCGCGGTGTACGCCGCTGCCCTGCTGACCAACGAGAAAACGACGCAGGCCGCGGTGTCCGAGGTGGCCGACATCTCCGAGGTCACCATCCGCAACCGCTACCACGAACTGCTGGAAGCCGAACAGGACCTTCCAGTCGCATAAGCCCGCCCAGGCGTGAATAGGGGGGCGACGAGAAGAGATTTTTTCACGTATCAGCCGCCCAGTGGGCGGTCCTGCCGACCGACAACCGCAAGACTAGAGTCGTCTCATCCGCTGGGACCGGTATGGAGACGACACACCGGGTTCGAACCGGTGACGCCCGCACGCTCGACTGTCCCGACGACAGCGTCGAACTGGTGGTCACGTCCCCCCCGTATCCGATGATCGAGATGTGGGACGACATCTTCACCGAACTGGACCCCGACATCGGTGAGGGCCTGGACCGCGGCGACGGCGACCGGGCGTTCACGCTGATGCACGACGTCCTCGATTCGGTGTGGGCGGAGATAGAGCGCGTGCTCGTCCCTGGCGGCATCGCCTGTATCAACGTCGGGGACGCGACGCGGTCGCTTTCGGACGGGTTCCGCTCCTATCCAAACCACGCGGAGATAACCGACCGGCTGACCGACCACGGCCTGCGCGCGCTGCCGGACATCCTGTGGCGCAAACCGACCAATAGCGGCGCGAAGTTCATGGGCTCGGGAATGGTCCCGCCGAACGCCTATCCGACCCTGGAACACGAGCACATTCTCGTGTTCCGCAACGGGGAGCGCCGTCGCCTCGAACCCGGCGCGGACCGTCGCTACGAGAGCGCCTACTTCTGGGAGGAACGCAACGAGTGGTTCTCCGACCTCTGGGAACTCCCCGGCGAGACGCAGGACCTCGACGACGGGCTCCGCGACCGTTCGGGTGCCTTCCCACTGACCGTGCCGTACCGACTCATCTCGATGTTCTCAGTGTACGGCGACACCGTACTCGACCCGTTTCTCGGCACCGGAACGACGACGCTGGCGGCGATGGTCGCCGGTCGGAACTCAGTCGGGGTGGACCGCGACCCGGACCTGCTGTCGGCGCTGGAAGACCGGGTCGCCACCGCCCCGGAGCGCTCTCGGACCATCGCTCAGGACCGCCTCGCCGACCATCGCTCGTGGGTGGAGCAGCGACGGGCCAAGGGCAAGGAACCGGGTTACGAGGCCGAGAAGTACGACTTCGCCGTCAACACGAAACAGGAGCAACGGATTCAGTTCTACGCGGTCGAAGCCGTGACATCGACTGATGACGGCTTTCGGGCCGTCCACGAGCCGGTCGAGTAAGCACGGGTTTTTGTGCGGCTTCGCCGAAGCCGACGTATGGACTTCGAGTCGTTCACCCTGCTCGCCGCTATCGACGACCTCGCGACGCTCCGGAGGCTGGTCGGACAGCTACAGAGCGACGCCTGATTGCCGGCGTACGCCCGTCACGGGGTTTTCCTCCGGACAGTGATCCTTCGGAAGATATAGGGGTATGCGAGACGGATTCGCGGAGTATGACTGACACAGGACGCAAGCGGCCGTTACTGGCCGTGGTGCTTGCGTTCATCTTCCCTGGGTTGGGACACTTCTACCTCCGTAAGTGGGTGCGGGGACTGCTGTGGCTCGGGCTGTTGTTCGCGCTGTCAGTGTTGTTCGTCGTCACTGGCGCTATCGATCCCGTGACCCAGCTAAGCATAGAGGCTATCTCGTCGTCGTATCAGTCCAGACCCACCGAGGTGACAATCGGTTCGGTCGTGATTACGACGCTCAACGTCGTCGACGCCTACTGGGTCGCCGTCAACGAGAACCAGACACGGGAAGTCGAATCCGGCACGACGTGTCCGAACTGCGGCAAGGAACTCGACCAGGACATCGACTTCTGTCACTGGTGTACGACGCAGTTGGAACCGGTCGAGGCGGACCAGCAGTAACCTGCAGGCTGCGGTCGACCCCGAACCGAATCGGCTTACTTTTCGATGATACTTTCTTCGATCCGCTCGCCGAAGTGCGTCGCCGTGTCCTCGTGGTAGATCAGGATCTCGTCGCCGGGCTCGAGGTCCGTGACGGCGGTTCGTCCGTCCTGGGTGTGGACCTTGATCGTCTCGGCGTTCTGGAGCAGCGTCTCGATGCGGTCGCCGTCCTCGGTTTCGGCCTGCACGCGGAACATCGGGCGCTTCTCGATCTTCGCACGGCCGACGATGGCCTCGCGGGTCCGGCCGTTCGCGTCGACGATCTGGACCTCGTCGCCGGACTGGAGTTCCGAGAGGTACTTCGTGCCGCCGTCAGGTGTTCGGACGTAGGCGTGGACCGCACCGGCGTTGACCCGGAACGGCCGGGAGGCGACGTAGGGTGACTCCGCCGTCTCAGCGTGGACGAAGAAGAGTCCCCGGGCCATCGAGCCGACGAGCATCCCCTCGTCGTGTTCCATCAGACTGCCCGTGTCGATGCAGACGCGGTCGGCGGAGCCGGTCTGCTCGACGGCGGTGACCTCGGCGTACTCGAGGTCGAGCGATTCTCGCCCCATCTCGTCGCGGACCTCGACCGTCTTGCGTATCTCGTCTACGTCGTCGGTGTCCAGCAGGACGCCGTCGGCGCCGAGTTCCAGCGTCTCGTAGGCCGTCCGGGCGTCCTCGGCGGTTCTGACGCCGGCGATGAGATCCGTCTCCTCGCCGACGCGGGCGATGAGGTTTTCGAGCGGAATGATCTGCCAGTTCTCGCCGATGACGATAGTGAAGTCGGCTTCGGCGGCGACCGCTTCGGCGAACGCCTCGTAGTCCTCGTCGAAGATTCGGACGTAGCCGCCGTCGGGGGCGGCCCCGTTCTGCCGGAGCGTCGAGAGGTCCGCGGAACCGGAGAAGTCGGACGGGAGGTCGACCGTGCCGTCGCCTTCGCCGTCTTTTCCGACGATGGTGGCGTCGGCCTGTGACTCCTCGGCCTCGGCCTCCATCACGTGGACGTCGCCGTTGGTGAACGCGGCGATGTTTATTTCGCCGAGTTCCGAGACGCGGTCGACGTCTTCCTCGTCGACCAGTACCCAGTCGACGCCGGCCTCGATACCGGCGGTTATCCGGCGTTTCCGTGTCTCCCAATCGCCGACCTCGCTGTCGGCTTTGAGCCAGACGCTTCGAGTCATACGCCCACGTCCGCAACGGCGGGGCTTGAACGTGGCGGAACCCGGGTCGGTCTGTCGGCTGCCAGACAATCCGGGGCGAGACGCGATATGCGTATTGCAGGGGAGATATCCATTGGATTTCCTGAACGTAGTGACCGCGTACTACGACGATTGTTATTTATCTGTGCCCAGTTATCGTAATTAAATGTTGGCCAGCAGACTTATCAATGAATATTACAAACTGTTAGACTGCATAATACTTTCCAGTTACAAATGGTTACCAACCACGTTTATACAATCGCCGGGGCGAAAGGGGGGGTCGGAAAAACGACGTCTAGCATCAACCTCGGCACGCTGCTGGCGGAGGCTGGCTACTCGACCGTCGTCGTGGAGATGGACCTCGCGATGGCGAACCTCGTCGATTTTCTCGATGTGGACGTTGACACCGACGAGGACACCACGTTTCACGACGTGCTCGCTGGCGACGCGTCAGTAACAGACGCGATGTACGAAACCGACGTAGACCTATCAATTGTTCCGAGCGGGACCACGCTCGAAGGGTATGCGGACACCGACCTCGACCGGCTTCCCGACATCGTCGAAACCCTCCGGTGGCACCACGACGTCGTCCTGTTGGATACGCCGGCGGGATTGAGCGAGGAGACGATTCGGCCGCTCCAGCTCGCCGACGACGTGTTGCTCATTTCGACACCGCGGGTGGCGTCGATCCGGAACGTTTCGAACACGAAAGAGCTCGCCGAGCGAGTCGACGCGCCGGTTCGGGGCCTCATCCTCACGAAATCCGGGACGGGAGCGTCGCCGGGTGCCGACGAAATCGCGGAGTTCCTCGACGTCGAACTGCTCGGACACGTCCCGGAAGACGACGCCGTCCCGCACTCACAGGACGGCGGCACGCCGGTCGTTCAGAACGCGCCCAGCAGCGGCGCTGCAATCGCCTACGAGCGGATCTCGGAGCAACTCGTCGATACCGAAAAGGCGTCGACTGATTCTACAGCGAGTGCGAACACTCCGGCGGACCCACCCACCCCGGAAGACACGGTGCCGACGCCTCGGCGAACGGAGCAGCGAGCACAGGAGCGGCCGGCCGAGTCTGTCGGAACAACGGACGGTGGCCGGAAAATCCACTCCCCGGACGCAGTCACTGACGACGGCGACCTGATCGGCCCGTCGCCGGCCGGTCAGAAAGACGGCGTCGACCGACCGGCGGGTGACGCGGCTGAATCGGCCGATACCGACGACTCCCCCGCCGCAGAGTCCCAGCTATCGGACTCCGAGGATGAAGCCGGAACCGCCTCGATAATTGACGGCACTGAGCTGGTCGAATCCCAGTCAGCACTGTCCGGCAGGCCGGAACAGAATGATACGCCGGAGCCGACCGGTGACACGCCGCAGTCCGATACTGACGGTCAGGCCCGAGATGCAGATACACCGCAGTCCGAAACCGGCAGCTCAGCCCAAGATGCCGACGCACCGATGCACGACACTGACTCGGCAACCGACTCGCCGTCAGACTCTCCAAGCGAAAGCGATTCCGAGACCACCAGTGACGGCGGCGATTCTGACGGTCTCGGCGCGCGAGTGCGGTCGCTGTTTGGCCTCTAGGCCTCGACAGCCAGTCCGGCCTCTCGGAGCGCCTCCTCGGTGGTGGCGTCGTCGTGGACAACGGCTGAGACGGCACGGGCAATCTTCTCCGGTTCATCGTGCTGGAAGATAGAGCGTCCCATCGAGACGCCGGAGGCCCCGGCGTCCATCGTCCCCCGGACCATTCGGACGGTCTCCTCGTCGGTGCCCTTCGAGCCGCCGGCGATAACCACCGGCAGCGACGTGGATTCGACGACGTGCTGGAAGGTTTCGGCGGAGCCGGTGTAGCCGGTCTTGACGATATCCGCGCCCAGTTCCTCGGCCAGTCGGACGGCGTGGCCGACGGACTTGTTGTAGTCCTCGTTCTCGGAGTCGATGTCGGGGCCGCGGGCGTAGGCCATCGCCAGTACCGGCAGGCCGTACTGGCTGGCCTCGGTCGTCAGTTCCGAGAGCTCCTCGATCTGTTCGGGTTCGTACTGGCTGCCGACGTTGATGTGGAACGAGACGGCGTCGGCCCCGGCGCGGATGGCGTCCTTGACCGTCCCCGTGGTCCGCTTGTCCTGCTCGTCCGGGCCGATGGTGGTAGAACCGTTGAGATGCGTGATGTAGCCCGCGTCGTTCTTGTTCGGATGGACGCGCCCGGCGATGCCTCGCTGGGTGAGGACGGCGTCCGCGCCGCCGCTGGTGACCGCGTCGATAGTTGATTCGATGTCTTTGAGGCCCTTTACGGCCCCCATTGTGATGCCGTGGTCCATCGGGACGATGACGTATGTGTCGTCTGTCCCGATGCGTTCGAGTCGTGCGCGTTTTCCTGCAGTCATGATATGAGACAGTGTGGCAAGTACGATTATGTGCGTTCCGGTTGCGGTCGTTCTGACGCCCCCCGGAGCGCGCCGTCTTTGAGCTCGCGAGCCTTCGCTTCGAGCCGGTCAGCCACTTCGTCGACTGGGTCGCCGTTCTCGTGGCCCTCGGCCACGATATCGACCAGCGCGGAGCCGACGATAACACCGTCGGCTCCGGCGTTGACGATGCGTTCGGCGTGGTCGCCCGTCTTGATGCCGAACCCGACGGCCTTGGGCACGTCCCAGTCGGACAGCCGGGCCAACGATTCCTCGGTGGCGTCGTCCACGTCCTCGCGCGCGCCGGTGACGCCCAGGCGCGCCTGGACGTACACGTAGCCCGACACCTGTTCGAGCATCCGTTCGAGTCGGTCGCCTTTCGTCGTCGGCGCGACGATGAACACCAGATCGAGACCGAACTCGTCGCAAGCCCGGCGGAGCGGGGCAGCCTCCTCGGCGGGCAGGTCCGGAACGACGAGGCCCTCGATGCCGACCGCGGCGGCCTTTTCGACGAACGGCCGGGGTCCCTGGCTCGCGGTTTCACCGCTCGCGTTTTCCGAGTCGCTTCGCGACTCGCTATCACCCTCACCGTACTGATAGATGAGGTTGTAGTAGGTCATACACACCAGCGGCACGTCCACGTCGAGGTCTTCGACGAACTCGAAGAAGCGGTCGGGCGTCATCCCGGCTTCGAGCGAGCGGACGATGGCGTTCTGGATGGTCTTGCCCTCGGCGATGGGCTCGGAGAACGGCAGGCCGAGTTCGATGACGTCTGCCCCGCCGCGGGCCAGCGCCTCGACGTATGAAAGCGACGCCTCGTAGCTCGGGTCGCCGGCCGCGAGGTAGGGGACGAAGGCGGGCTCGTCGGCGAAGGCGCGTTCGAGGCCCATCAGAGGCCACCTCCGCCGACCCGCTCGAAGATGGACATGTCCGGCGCGATGTCGAGGTCGCGCTTGCTGGTCTCCTCGATGACCGTTTCGAGGTCCTTGTCGCCGCGGCCGGAGACGTTGACGATGACGGTGTCACCGACCTCGTCGTGGTGCTCTTCGAGATAGCCGAAGGCGTGGGCCGTCTCCAGGGCCGGGATGATACCCTCGTCCTGGGAGAGTCGGTGGAACGCCTCCAGCGCGGCGTCGTCGTCGACGTTGACCGGCGTGACGCGGTCCTCGTCGACCAGGTGGGCCAGTTCCGGCCCGACGCCGGCGTAGTCCAGCCCCGCGGACACGGAGTGGGATTCCATGATCTGGCCGTCCGAATCCTGCAGGAGCTTCGTGCGCGCGCCGTGGAGCACGCCCTCGTCGCCGGTCGAGAGGGTGGCGGAGTTGGGCGCGACGCCCTCCTCCTCGTCGACCTGGAGCGAGGAGCCGCCGGCCTCGACGGCGTAGAGGTCGACACGGTCTCGCGGCTCGTCGCCGCTCGACTGTTCCGGGGAGCGTGGCTCCCCGTCATCGTCGACGAAATGGGCGAACGTCCCCATCGTGTTCGAGCCGCCGCCGGCGCAGGCGAGGACCGAATCGGGCAGCCCGCCGGTCTTCTCGATGGCCTGCTCGCGGGCCTCCTCGGAGATGACCGCCTGGAAGTCCCGAACCATCTTCGGGAACGGGTGCGGCCCGACGATGCTCCCGATGACGTAGTGGGTGTTCTCGACGGTGGTCGCCCAGTCCCGCATCGTCTCGGAGATGGCCTCCTTCAGCGTGCCGCGGCCGACCGTCACCGGATTCACTTCGGAGCCGTTGATGCGCATCCGGAACACGTTGGGGCGCTGGCGCGCGATGTCGGTCTCGCCCATGTAGATCTCACAGGGCATGTCGAGGTGGGCCGCCGCCATCGCCGTCGCCGTGCCGTGCTGGCCGGCCCCGGTCTCGGCGATGATGCGCTCCTTGCCCATGTACTTCGCCAGCAACACCTGGCCCAGCGCGTTGTTGAGCTTGTGCGCGCCGCCGTGGAGCAGGTCCTCGCGCTTGAGATACACGTCCGTGTCGTACCGGGCCGAGAGCTGGTCCGCGTACTGTAGCGGCGTCGGTCGGCCGCCGAAGTCGGCCAGCCGCTCCCGGAACTCGTCCATGAAGCCGTCCTCGTTTTCGAGCACGTACCGCTGGTAGGCGTCTGTCAGCTCCTCGATAGCTGGCATCAGCGCCTCGGGCACGTACTGTCCACCGTACTCGCCGAACTTGGGGTCGTGTGCGTCGTCAGTACTCATGTGTCTGTAGTCGTCGTTTCAACCGCATCAGTGTCCGCATCTGTTAGTCGCCGCGTGTTCGCTTCCACGTCCGTCGCCGCGTCGTGGTCCATGATCGCCGAGCCGATCAGCAGGGCGTCCGCGCCGGCGTCGCGCATCCGCGTGACGTCGTCTGGTGTCTGTATGCCGCTTTCCGCAATGAGCGTGACGCTCTCGGGGACCCCGGGGGCGACGGACTCGAACGTGCCGAGGTCGACGTCGAGTTCGGCGAGGTCGCGGTTGTTGACGCCGACGATGTCCGCGCCCGCCTCCAGCGCCGTCTCGACCTCCGCCGCGGTGTGGGCCTCGACGAGGACCTGGAAGCCACGGTCGCGCGCCGCCGTGAGCAGGTCCGCCAGGTCGTCGGTCCCCTCGGCTTCGAGAAAGCGGGCGATGAGCAGGACGACGTCCGCTTCGACGACGTCCAGTTGCTCCTCGTGGAGGATGAAGTCCTTCCGCAGGACGGGCACGTCGACGGCATCTCGTACCCGTTCGAGCGTCGTCGCCGATCCGCCGAAGTGGTCCGGTTCGGTCAGCACCGACAGCGCCGCCGCGCCGCCCTCGACCATCCGGGTTGCGAGGTCGACCGGGTCGTCGGACCGCTCGCCGTCAGCGGTCGGGCTGGTGGGCTTGATTTCGGCGATGACCGGCGTTCGCCCGTCGGCCGCCGCCGCGTCGAAGGCGTCCGACAGCGACCGGGGCGACACCGACACCCGGTCGTCGCCGCCACCGCGCTCCCGCGCCGCGTCGAGAATCGACTGAACCGCTGGGTCTATCCCCTCACTGTCGTCCATTACTGAACACTAACGTACAGAAGTGTACATAAGAGTTCCCCTCTCGTCCCGGCGAAAGCGTGCCTGGGTCGGTCGGCTCGGTGTCAAGCGGACAATAGCTCTATGGTGTATCGCGTTACATGTTCACATATGTCGTTTCAGACGTCCATCCGACCGGCTGAATCAGTGGATATCGCGGACATCCGCCGGGTCGCCAGGACCACGTGGCATACCGTGTACGACGACATCCTTGGGGCAGAGACAGTGGAGGAGCACCTCCAAGAGGGGTATGCGCCGCCGCTACTGGAGCAGATGATCGAGCTCGAAGAGGTCGGCCTGTTCGTCTCGACGGCCGACGACGACGTGGTGGCGTACATGAGCTGTGGGATGACGGACGCGACCGGCTTCGGCGACCTCGACATATACGTCCACCCGGACTACTGGGGGGAAGGTATCGGGACGGAGCTGCTGCACCGCGGCGAACAGCACTTACACGAGCTCTCCGTACGGAAAATCCGCGACGAGGTACTGGCCGAGAACGAGGTCGGGAACGCGTTCTACCGGAGCCACTTCGAGAAGGTCGGCGAGCGGACGACCGATGTCGGCGGAGAGGAACACCCGGTCAACGTGTACGAGCGACGATTGTAAACGCCGACCTGATTCGATCCACCAGTACGTGTGTGACTCACACGCTCTCGTAGCTCGTGTAACAGCGTTTAAGCCGCTGAAACCGCTTCATCGGTGCAATGAGCTACAAGATCGGACTCGTCGGCAAGCCCTCTGTCGGCAAGTCCACGTTTTTCAATGCGGCGACGATGAACGACGTGCCCGAGGGCGCGTACCCGTTCACGACAATCGATCCCTCGATGGGCGAGGCGTACGTCCGCGTCGACTGCGCGGCCCCGGAATTCGATCACACCTGCACCCCGAATCACGGCTACTGTACCGAGGGCGTCCGGTTCGTCCCGACGAAACTCGTAGACGTGGCCGGCCTCGTCCCCGGCGCACACGAGGGGAAGGGGCTGGGGAACCAGTTCCTCACGGACCTCAACGAGGCCGACGTGCTCGTCCACGTCGTCGACTTCACCGGCGAGACGGACCTGGAAGGGGAACCCACCGAGGACCACGACCCGCGCGAAGATATCGATTTCCTCGAAGACGAACTGGACATGTGGTACCTCGATATTCTGGAGAAAGGCATCGAACGCTACCGCTCGGGCTACCACGGCGAGGACAAGGCCATCGAGGACGACCTCGCCGAGCAGATGTCGGCGTTCAAGATCAACGCCGACGAGATCAAACAGGTCGTGCTCGCCCTGGACCTGGAACTCGACCCCGACACCTGGGACGACGAGGACAGACAGGCCCTGGCCCGGGAGATTCGCATCCGAACCAAACCGATGCTCATCGCGGCGAACAAGATGGACACCCCGGAAGCCCAGGCGAACTGGGAGACCGTCACCGAGGACCCGGCGTACGAGCACCTCACGTTCGTCCCCGTCTCGGCCCACGCGGAGAAGGCGCTGAAAAACGGCAACGAACAGGGCGTGCTTGACTACCGGCCGGGCGACGAAGACTTCACCGTAACGGCGGACCTCCCCGAGGAGAAGGCCGCGGGGCTGGAACAGATCCGGGACTTCGTTACGGAGTTCGGCGGCACCGGCGTCCAGCAGGCGCTGGAGACCGCGCTGTTCGAGGAACTGGGGGCTATCGCCGTGTTCCCCGGCGCTCGCAAGCCCCAGGAAGACGGCACCTTCCTGCAGGACTGTTTCGTCCTCCCCGACGGATCGACCGCCGAGGACTTCGCGTACTTCCTGCACACCGACATCGGCGAGGGGTTCCTCCACGCTCACGACGTGCGCACCGAGCGACAGATCGGCGCTGACACCGAACTGGACCACCGCGACGTGGTCGAAATCACGACGACGAACTGATACTGTCGGCTGTAAGTCTGTGAATGATTTCGCCATCTCGGGGTGGCGAATATCTTGAAATAGTTACAGCCGACAGTACGAGCGGGTCGCTATCAGGCGCTCTGTCGGCGCTGTTTTCGTACTCAGCGACAGTCGGACTACAGCAGGAGGTGCGCCAGCAACACGATGATGGCAACTTTCTTGACGAGGATGACGCCGATAATCAGTTGTGTCGTCGATAGTCCACGGACGCGCTCGATGCCCCGCCGGAGGAACGCGGGCGACTGGGCGAGTTCAGCCACCAGTAACCGCCACTCCGCAAGGAACGTCTCGACCGCCGACCCCTCGCCGTCGGTGTAGGCGGCTTCCGGCCGTGGCAGCCACTGCGACCCCGTGTATTCGAGTTCGACCAGCGACCCCTCTAAATGACTGGCCTGCTCGAACTGCAGGCCGTTCGCTTCACAGAGCCGCTCGACCTTGGCGATGTCGCGGTCGCTGTCCAGGTCGTAGCGCCGCTGTATCGTGTCGGTCGCCCAGTCGAACTGGAACCGACAGACGAGTTCGCTCTCGCCGACCCACACGTCGACGACCTCGGCCAGTTCGACCGTGCCGGCCGTCTCTTTCCGCTTCCGGTGGAGGTGCTCGTACTCGGCGGGGGACTCCGTCGAAGCCGTCACCTGGGACTCCGTCTCGGACATGCCTTCTCGATACGGGTGTTCGTCTGACGACACTATACGTTTTCTCCCACTGGAACGGCTGCTATCCTGAGGGAGTCGGAAAGGCGACTGCCAGCGACACGTTCAGAGGTCGACCGGACAGCCGTTGATCTCGCCGCCGCGCATCCCCTCGGCGAGCCAGTAGATAGAGAGAGTCAACACAGCGAGCGCCAACAGCGCGAACTCCAGGCCATCGAGGGGCAGAAACAGCAGCGAGGTCGAGACGCCGAGCAGCGACAGCAATCCCAGCAGGACCGCCGACCCGCAGGCCGCACAGCCCGCGCCGAGCGTTCCGAGGACGACCCCCGCGACGCCCGCGCCGCCCTGCTGGAGGTCGAGACCGTGCTCGCGGAAGTGGTAGGTCGCCAGGCCGATGTCGACGCCCGTGAGGACGGCGACGACGACCAGCAGGACCCCCTGTGCGGGGTTGAACGACGTGCCGATGAACGGGTACAGTTCGCCGAGGACGCGCAGCCGGCTGGCAAGCGGAAGAGATCCCCCGACCACGAGGTCCAGCACCAGCGGGACGTTCAACGAGACGACGAACAGCGTCAGCGAGACGACTGCAGCAATCGCGGCGACCGCCGCATAGACCGGCAGCGTGAGCACGAGCCTGACCGTCCGACCCATGAGCCGCCAGTCGCCGCGCGTCGTCGGCAGACGGAGCCCCTCTGCGGTGCTCATCCGTCGCGCTCCCCCAGCGCCTCCGCGATGAGGTCGTAGCTGACGCTCCCGTTGACTTTCGTCACGAACTCGCCGTCCTCGAACAGCAGAATGATCGGCGTCGTCTCACCCAACCCGGCGTCCTCGGCCGCCCGGATGTCGGCCTGGACAGCGTCGTCGTGTGCCCTGTTCCGGGCGTCGCTTGCGACCGCCTCGCCGTCTACCTCGGTCTCGTCGGTGAGAAACGTCGCCGTTCGCTCCAGGACGTTGTCCGGATCGAACGACGACTGCTCGGCGAAATAGTGATCGAACAGCGACCAGTACGCCTCGCTGTCGCGGGCGAACGTCGACTCCAGCGCCTGCGTCGCCGGTTCACCCCAGGGGTAGATGACTGGGTATGTCCGGACGACATACGCTCCTTTGCCCGTGTCCACGATGTTCTCTCGAATATCTGGCAGCGTGTTCTCGTGGAAGCGGCGACACGTGGGGCAAGAGGGGTCTTCGAACGCCAGAACGACGTGGCCGCCGAGTTCACCGCGGCGGGGCTGGGCTTCGAGGTCCGCGGCCGCCGGGTGGTCGTCGATAGATTCGCCGGTGTCCGCATCGCTGCTACAGCCCGCGACCGCGCCGACGACACCCGCCCCGGAGAGTGTCAGAAAGCGGCGTCTGTTCATATACGCCCGGTCGGCCCGCGCGGGTTTAGCGTTTGTTCTACTGTGTGGCTCCGATGAGTAACCGTCTTGTCGACGGCGGCGGTAGCATCTGCCGGCCGATGACGACGACTCACAGGGCCGAATCGGGGTGACTCCCCGTTGATGACGAGCCCTATGAGTGCCGAGGCCAGTCCGGTATAGACGATGCAACTCAGTAAGCCATAGCGCAATAGAACGGCCCAATCCGAAGCCTGTTAGACTTACGAGTAGCGGCGATTCGATAGCGGTGGCATACCTCCGGCGACAAACCGACCACCCCGTGCTGAGTGGCGACCGCAACGCGGCCCGGTACGATCAGTGATGCAGTTCGCACCCGGTGTCGAGATATCGTCCACGTTCGTCGAGCGACTCCGCCTCCGCCGGTCAGTTCCGACGCGTGAGAATCCCCAGTATGCCTTTATTTTGTTCGGCTGAGCAACACACATGAGCGTCATCTGTGAATTCGAGTTGCAGTCCGAAGATATGCCGCTATGTGCGGTCGCTGCCGAACTGGACACCCGACTGATCGTCGACAACGTCGTCTCCGGAACGACTGCGGAGCCGGCGCTGGTGTTCTCCGCGACGGGCGTCGAACCGGACACTCTTGAATCGGCATTGCTCGGCGACGAATCGGTCGTGGAGTTCGTCGCCATGGACTCGGCTATCGTCGAGTCCCGGTATCGGGTCGTTCTCGATACGGATTACGTCGAGATGTACACCCAGCTCGTCGACCGGCAGACGTATCCGATGGGCGCGCTCGTGACCGAGCCCGGGTGGAAAGTGAGCACGCAGTTCGCCGACAGAGCGGACCTCGAAGCGTTCCGGGACGCCTGTCAGTCCAGCAGTGTCACGTTTCGCCCGCATCGGCTCTGCGAGACGGAGCACGGCGGCGACAACTACGGACTCACCGCCCCGCAGCGAGAGGCGCTACTGGCAGCCCACCGACAGGGATACTTCGCCGTCCCCCGCGAGGCAGACCTGTCGGAACTCGCGGCGGAACTCGACGCCACCACGTCCGCGATCTCGGAGCGTCTCCGTCGTGGTACGGACCAGCTGATCGACCACACGATTGCCAGCTCCGAACAGTGACAGCCGGCTAGCCGGAACGGGGCTATTTCGGCGAGCTACCTTCTCTTATAAATTGCTGTACATATGTTGGCAACGGTTAGGGCTGGGACTTGCGTACCATTACATGACGGTGACCCAATATGACCATCCACCAGCACCCACACGTCACTGACCGCGACGCACACTTCGTCGGGGGCGGCATTGCCTCTCTCGCTGGCGCGGCGTTCCTCGTCCGAGACGGCAACATGCCCGGCGAAAACATCCATGTCTACGAAAAGCTGGACGTCGTCGGTGGCGCGATGGACGGCGCTGGCGACCCGGACGAGGGCTACCTGATCCGGGGCGGCAGGATGTTCAACTACCCGACGTACGAATGCACGTGGGACCTCTTCGAGACGATTCCGTCGCTCGAAGACGACTCGCGGTCGGTCAAAGCCGTGATGGACGAGTTCAACGAAGCGCACCCCTCGTACGCGAAAACGCGGCTGATGCACGAGGGCGAACGAATCGACGCGGGCGAGTACGGACTGACGAGGCAGCATCGACAGTCGATAGCTCGGTTGCTCCTCACGCCCGAACCGCGACTCGGTGACGCGCGCATCGAGGAGTGGTTCGACGAGTCGTTCCTGGAGACGAACTTCTGGTACGTCTGGGCGACCATCTTCGCGTTCCAGCCGTGGCACAGCGTCGCCGAGGTCCGGCGATACATGTACCGGTTCCTCCACGAGTTCCCGCAACTGCACACCATGGAGGGTATCGACCGGACGAAGTACAACCAGTACGGCTCGATGATTCTCCCGCTCCGGCGCTGGCTCGAAGACAGAGGCGTCTCCTTCGAGTACGGCCACGAGGTGACGGATATGGATATCGTCCCGTCGCGGACAGGGCGCACCGTCGAGCGGCTCTACTGTGAAACCGACAGCGGCACCGAGTCGGTCCCAGTTGAGCCGTCCGACCTCGTGTTCGTGACGAACGGGTCGATGACCGACGGCTCGTCCATCGGCGGAATGGACGAGGCCCCAGAACTGAACGAGACCGGGGCGTCGTGGGAGCTGTGGAAGTCCATCGCCGAGGACAATCCACAGTTCGGCAACCCGTCGGTGTTCGCGGACAACGTCACGGAGACGAAATGGGAGTCGTTCACCGTCACCCTGCACAACACCGAGCTGTTCGACCACATCGTCGATTTCACGAACGAGGAACCGGGCAACGGGCTCGTCACCTACCTCGGGTCGAACTGGCTGTTGTCGACGGTCGTCGCCGCACAGCCCCACTTCGCGAACCAGCCGGACGACGTGAAGGTGTTCTGGGGCTACGCGCTGTTCCCGGACCGCGAGGGGAACTACGTGGAGAAGCCGATGTCCGAGTGCACCGGCCGCGAGATCCTCCGGGAACTGTGTTACCACCTGCAGTGCGAGGACCGGCTCCCGGAGCTACTCGACGACGTGACCTGCATCCCGGCGATGATGCCGTTCATCACGGCGCACTTCCAGCCCCGGGAACCCGGTGACCGGCCCGAGGTCGTTCCGGACGGGTCGAACAATCTGGCGTTCCTCGGACAGTACGCCGAACAGCCGCGGGACGTCGTGTTCACCGTCGAGTACTCGGTTCGGTCGGCGATGACCGCCGTCTACGAGATGCTCGACCTCGACCGGGAAGTCCCTCCGGTGACCAAACACTACCGGAAGCCCGGTGTCCTCGCAGACACTGTTCGCGCCGCGTACCGCTGAGTGAGTCGAGGGCGGTACGGGCGAGGACATTCCAGTACTTTAGTACGGCGACCGAAATAGGTGCGTATGACCACACCGACACTCGCTGTCCGGGGGCTGCGATGGTAAACCTCGCACTCTCGGCGGCACAGCTCGTCTTGGCGCTGGTACTCGTGGGACTGAATGGCTTTTTCGTCGCCGCGGAGTTCGCCTTCGTTCGCGTTCGCGGCACGTCGGTCGAACAGCTCGCCGACGAGGGGAAGGCCGGCGCAGGCTCGCTTCAGGCAGTGATGGCGGACCTGGACAACTACCTCGCAGTGACCCAGCTCGGTATCACGCTCGCCTCACTGGGTCTGGGGTGGGTCGGTGAGCCCGCCGTCGCGGCGCTCCTCGAACCCGTGCTGGCGCCGATACTGCCGGAGACCCTCCTCCACCTCGTGGCGTTCGCGATCGGGTTCACCATCATCACGTTCCTTCACGTCGTCTTCGGCGAACTCGCGCCGAAGACGTTCGCGATTGCCCAGACCGAGCGGCTCTCGCTGTTGCTCGCACCGCCGATGAAGTTGTTTTACTATCTGTTCTATCCCGGGATCGTCGTGTTCAACGGCTCGGCAAACGCCTTTACGCAGTTGCTTGGTGTCCCGCCGGCCTCGGAAACGGACGAGACGCTCGGTGAGCGCGAGATACGGCGGGTGCTAGCCCGGTCCGGCGAAGAGGGGAACATCGACGCGTCCGAGGTCGCCATGATAGAGAGCGTGTTCGACCTCGACGATACGGTCGTCCGGGAGGTCATGGTCCCGCGACCCGACGTTGTGAGCGTGCCGGCCGACGCCACGCTGTCGGATATCCGGGCAGTCGTTCTCGACGAAGGACACACCCGCTATCCGGTGGTCGAAGCCGACGACAGCGACCAGATCGTCGGGTTCATCGATGTTAAGGACGTGCTGCGGGCCGGCGAGGAAGGTAACGAGAACGCGACTGCCGGCGACATCGCCCGCGAGATACCGGTCGTCCCGGAGACGACGGCTATCAACGACCTCCTCTTGCAGTTCAGGCAAGACCGCCGGCAGATGGCCGCGGTCATCGACGAATGGGGGTCGCTCGAGGGAATCGCGACGATCGAGGACGTGGTCGAGGCCGTCGTCGGCGACTTACGCGACGAGTTCGACGTCGACGGCCGCGAACACGCGATACGCAAGCAAAGCGACGGGAGCTACGACGCCGACGGCGGCGTCCCGCTGTCGACAGTCAGTGAGGCCCTCGGTGTCGACCTCGACAGCGACGCAGTCGAAACCATCGGCGGCCTGGTGCTGAGCCAGCTCGACCGCGCGCCGGAAGTCGGCGACACCGCCGAGGCGGCCGGACACGTGTTCGAGGTGACAGGCGTCGACGGCACCCGAATCTCGACGATACGAATCAGTGAGGGCGATATCGACGACTCGCCGTCGGCCGAGTGAGCGGCCGGTCAGAAGAACTCGTCCAGGTAGACGGGCTCGGAGCGAAAAACGTCCGCGAGCGGCTGGCGAACCGACTCGTCGAGTATCTCCAGCCTGGCCAGCCGGTCGGCGGCGTCGACGCCGTGGGTCCCGACGGCCAACTGGGAGAGCGTCGCGATGTCGACGGTCGCGTCGGCTGCCGAGTCGCTGGCTGGAAGCGGATCGACCGTCGCGGTGCCACCGCTCACTGACAGTCGGAACAGACCGTCGTTCCGGTCGAGCAGCGGGTCGCTGACTGAGAGCGTGCAGTCCAGGTTCTCGGCGGGCCAGTCGAGGCGTTCGAGGTGGCCGACGTCGGTGAGGCGAACCATCGGCCCGGCCTCGACGGTACAGTCGACGGCTGCGGGGTCGTCGACGCGATGGAGCAGGGCAGCGTCAAGTGGTAACTGGAGCGTGATGCGCTCGATCTGTGCGCCGTGGTTCCCGAGAAATGCCAGCAGGGCGCGGCGGGCCTCCTCGTCTGCGGCCGCAAAGTTCGAAACCGAGAGCGTGTTGTCGGCATCGTCCGCGATAGTGTACACGACGTACCCACGGAGGTCCCCGTCGCGTTCGTAGCCGTAGCAGTACGGGAGGCCGTCGTCGTCCCAGTCGGCGAGCGTCCGCTCGCGCCACCACGCTTCCGAGCGGCGGAGCGAGAGCGCCGTTCCGGCGGCTGCAGCGGTCTCGACCCGACGGAGCCGCTCCCAGTTGTCGGCGTCGAGGCGGACCAGCTGTCCGGCGATGGAGTGGTCCGGGAGCGCCGACGGCGGCAGATCGAAGCGGCGATATGTGTTCGCCGTTCCCCAGCCCAGGCGGCGGTAGAACGGCGTCGAAAACGGCCAGAGGGTGACGAACCCGACATCTGCCTCGCGGTACTCGCGCAGTGCGTGCCGACAGAGGTCGGCAGCGTACCCCTGCCCGCGGTGTTCGGGCGGCGTCGCGACTGCGCCGAGACCGCCGACCGTCGTCGCCGCACCGCGAACGGTCGTATCGAGGAAGTACAGCTTGCAGACAGCCCGGAGGCTGTCGCCGTCGTAGAGGCCGCGCTGGTCGAACAGCGACGGTGGCCAGTCGCCGTCCGGGTCCGGGGTTACGGGGCCTTGTTCGGAAGCGAAGGCGTACTGGAGAATCCGCTGGCAGGCTTCGCGGTCGGTCGCCGGGACAGGGCGGAACTCGGACATACCGTTGCAGGTGGTCGCCAGCTACAGAAACCTAGGCATCTGCGGGCCGTCACCGTGACCTTGCGTTGACCGAGAGCTTCCGGACCTGCCGGCTACCACGGGGCCGACAGAGGACTTTACATCATCGTGGTCGACCGGGCAGTATGGAGTACTCGACGTTCGGTTCGACCGGCATCACCGTCTCGGACATCTGTCTGGGCTGCATGAGCTTCGGAACCAAAGGCGACGAGTGGACGCTCGACCGCGCGGAGAGCCGCGAAGTCATCGAGCGCGCGATCGACCTGGGAATCAACTTCTTCGACACGGCCAACGTCTACTCCGACGGCGAATCGGAGGAAATCCTCGGCGAAGTGATCTCGGAGTACGACCGCGACGAGTTCGTCATCGCGACGAAGGGGTACGGACAGATGCGCGAGGACGACCCCAACTCCGGCGGGCTCTCGCGGAAGGCCATCGAGCAGGAGCTGTCGAACTCGCTTTCCCGGCTCGGGATGGACACCGTCGACCTCTACCAGATCCATCGCTGGGACTACGACACCCCAATCGAGCAAACGCTCCGGGCGCTCGACGACGCGGTCCGGCGCGGCCAGGTCCGCCATCTCGGGGCGTCGTCGATGTGGGCCTATCAGTTCGCCGAGGCACTGCACACGTCGGACCGCCGGAATCTCGACCGCTTCGTCTCGATGCAGAACCTCTACAACCTCGTGTATCGGGAGGAGGAACGCGAGATGCTCCCGCTCTGTGAGAGGGAAGACATCGCGGTGATGCCGTGGAGCCCGCTCGGCGCGGGCTTTCTCACCCGGCCCCACGAGGAGTTCGACGCGACGACCCGCGGGGAGCACGAGGCTGAAATCGGTCGGCCATACGCTGAGGGTGGTGGCAGAGAAATCAATGAGCGCGTGGAGGAACTCGCCGACGAAAAGGGTGTGTCCATGGCCCAGCTCGCCCTCGCCTGGCAGTTCCACAAGGAGTGGGTGACGACACCGATTCTGGGTACGTCCAGCATCAAGCACCTCGAAGCGGCCGTCGAGGCGCTGGAGATAGACCTTAGCGAATCGGACATCGAATACCTGGAAGAACCCTACGAGCCGGTCCCGGTTTCGGGCCACGAGTGAGCGGACGCCCCCGGTGCGGCAGTACAGCGGTGTCCACCGTCGTGGTAGTACAGCGGTGTCCGCTCACGGCACGTACCAGATGCCCCGGTCTTGGTCGAGGAGCGACCCGACGACGATGTGCGGGAGCGCGACGATACTGATGAACACGCTCCAGAACGCCACCGCGCCGGGGAGCAGGTCACTCGTTCCCAGCGGGTTCGGGAACGCCCAGTAGACGGCGACGAGGACGCCGAAGGTGGCCAGCGCTCCGACGACGAGGACGACCCAGGCCCGGAGTGCGACAGTCGAGGGGTCCGCGCCGCCGAGCAGGTCCCAGCGCTCGTCGCCGACCGGTTCGCTCTCGACGGCCGCCGTCCGCGCCACCTGTCTGGCGGAGTACCAGAACGGGAAGTACAGGCCGACGGCGACGAGGACCGGGACGAACGCGAAGTACGCCGCCAGCAGCAGCGACTCCCCCGCGTCGACGAACCAGGAGCGGCCGCCGCCACGCACGTAGCCCAGTAGGACGTGCGCCGTCAGGGCGAGGCCGTAGCCCGATCCGATGACGATTCGGGTCGTGTCGAACGAGCCTGCGTACGGCGAGAGCGCCCCGGGTTCGACGAGCCCGACCATCAGCGAACTGAACGCGTGGAACGTCTCCGGCCAGAACACGATGGGGACGAGCATCACCGCGCCGCCGCGGACGGCCGCCGCGAGCCCGCGCTGGAACCGTGTCCGGAGGTGCTCGGTGCCGCTCGTGGCTTCCAGCACCTGCAGGCCGCCGAGCCCGCCTTTCGCCATCGCGACGGTCAGCGCCAGCGCGAGGCCGGCGACTGGAGCCACGAGGAACAGGCCGACGAATCCGCTGATAGCCGCCAGGTACACCGCGACATATCGCCAGCGAAAGGAGGGGCGACGGCGGCGAAGGTTCTCGAAGTGTTCGTACCCGCCGTGGGGTAGATTGAGCGCGACCATCCCAACGAGGTACACCACCATCTGGGCCCGGAGCGGGACCCTGACGCCGATGGTTCCGAGGAGACCGAAGGTGACGGCGAGTACCAGCAGGCTCGCCCGCGAGAGCCAGAGCGACGGGTGACGATCGGTGTCCCGATGCCGCTGCCAGACGGACCCCAGGCCGGTCGTGGGCATGTCGTGGGCCTAGGGAAATGCTCAAAATAAACGATACAAGGGATTCCAGCGAACTGGGAACAGACCGATGGATTGACTGGAGAGATATCCGTTGTGAGGTCCTGGGAATCCGAGGAACCCTTTTTCAGGCGTAGTCGTTACCGATGGGTATGCGTGATGGTCTCCCTCGCGACCGGACGGTGACCGTCGTCGGCGGCGGCTTCGGCGGGCTCTCGGCCGCGTGCTACCTGGCCGACGCCGGGGCCGACGTGCGACTGCTCGAACGCCACGACCGCCTCGGTGGCCACGCGGGCGTCCTCGAACGCGACGGCTTCCGGTTCGACACCGGTCCGTCGTGGTATCTGATGCCAGACGTGTTCGAGCGCTTCTTCGGCCATTTCGACCGCGAGCCCGGGGACTACTACGAACTGGAGCGACTGGACCCCCAGTACCGGGTGTTCTGGAAGGACGGCGACCGCGTGATGATGCGGCCGAACCGCGAGAACGCCCGCGAGGTGTTCGAGTCCTACGAGGACGGGGCCGGCGACGCACTGGCCGACTATCTCGACACGGCCGAGCGGAACTACGACCTCGCGATGGACCGGGTCGTCTACGAGGGCCGCGAGCGGTTACGGGACTACGTCGACACCGACCTCCTCCCGCTCGCGCCGCGGGCGCGGCTGTTCGGCTCGATGGACGACTACGTGGGCCGCTACATCGACCACCCGAAGCTCCGGCAGCTGCTCGAATACACGCTGGTGTTTCTCGGCGGCGCGCCACACAACACCCCGGCGCTGTACAGCATCATGAGCCACGTCGACCTGAACATGAACGTGTTCTACCCGGAGGGCGGTATCGCCGGCGTCGTCGACGGCCTCGGGTCGCTGGCCCGGGAACTCGGCGTCGACATCCAGACCGGGACCGAGGTCCAGCACATCGCCGGCGAGGCGGGGGCGTTCGAACTGACCACCGAGGACGGCGTCGTCGGCTCCGACATCGTCGTCAGCAACGCCAACCCCGCCTACACTGAGCGGAATCTGCTCGACTCCGCCGCGCGTGACCACGACCCGGACCACTGGGACGACCAGACCTACGCACCGTCCGCGTTCATGCTGTATCTCGGCGTCGAGGGCGACGTGGGGCCGCTGGCCCACCACTCGCTGGTGCTGCCGACGGACTGGGACGGCCACTTCGAGCAGATATTCGACCGTCCGGCGTGGCCCGACGACCCCGCCTACTACCTCTCGGTTACGTCGAAGACAGACGAGACGGTCGCCCCCGACGGCCACCACGCCGTCGTCGTCCTCGTCCCCATCGCACCGGGGCTCGACGACGGCCCCAAGATTCGACAGGAGTACCGGGAGTTCGTGCTGGCCGACCTCGCCGAACAGACCGGCGTGGACCTCCGTGACCGCATCGTCGTCGAGGAGTCGGCCTGCGTGAGCGAGTTCGCCGAGCGCTTCGGCGACCCGCAGGGGACGGCGCTCGGGCTGGCCCACACGCTGTTCCAGACCGGGCCGCTCCGCCCCGGCCACCGCGCCGGCCTCGAGGGGCTCTACTACACCGGGGCCTACACGACGCCCGGTATCGGGATGCCGATGTGTCTCATCAGCGGCGAACACACCGCCCGCGATATCATCGAGGACAGCCCGTTCGAGACGGAACCGGACCGCTCGGTCTCGACGGCGGACTGACGCCGACCTCCCGATAGGCAGTTCTCGCGATCCGTCTGCGTCGCGGCATGACGCCGCGACCCACGGACCGCAACCCAGCCTCGAACGGTTTATTGTCCCCCTTCAGGTAACGAGGGCATGGAGAAGCTCCGCGAGTCGCTGCACGAGGCCCCGATCATCGACAAGGACGGATACTCCTACCTGGTCCACCCGCTCAGCAACGGCGTCCCGATGCTGGAGCCGGAACTCCTCCGCGAGGTCGTCGTCGGCGTGACGCGGGCGGCCGACCTCGACGTGGACAAGATCGTCGCGCCGGAGGCGATGGGTATCCACATCGCGACCGCGCTCTCGCTCCAGACGGACATTCCGCTCGTGGTCATCCGCAAGCGTTCCTACGGCCTCGACGACGAGGTCCCGCTGCACAAGACCACCGGCTACTCCGAGTCGGAGATGTTCATCAACGACATCGAGGCTGGCGACGACCTGCTCATCGTCGACGACCTGCTCTCGACCGGCGGCACGATGGCCTCCATCTGCGAGGCGCTCGACGATATCGGGGCGGATATCTCGGACATCGTCGTCGTCTTCCGGAAACAGGGCGAGTCAGCGCTTGATGACACCGACTACGAAGTGACCAGCCTGCTCGATATCTCGGTCGATCAGAACGGCGTCACCATCCACGACTGAGAAGGACTGCTGTCCCTGTTTACGCCTGCTCGACAGCGGCGGCCATGTGCTCTCGGGCTTCCTCGGGCGTCATCCCGCGAACGCCACACGCACAGGAGAGCAGTTCGGGGTCGGTCAGGTCGTCGACCTCCTCGGCGCTGGCCCGCTCGAGCGCGTCGTCCGCGGCGTCGTAGTCGAAGGTCACGCGATACGTGACCTGTGCCACGCCCTCGATCTGGTGGGACTCGTCGGGGTCCGGGTTCGCGATGGCTTCGGCGTGCTCTTCCTGCATCGCGGACTTCCACTGTTCGAGGTTCGCCTCGGGGTCCGAATCGTCGGGCATACGCTGGCTGTCGGCGGGGAGACTGAAAAAGCGAATGCTGACGAGTCAGTGCGGGGGCAGCCGTGAGATGGGTCGGTTCTCGGAACGCTTTTTTCACCGGCCGCCGCCGGCTTTGCTGTGGTCGACTCCCGATTCGTCTCTGACAAGTCTCGGCTCCTGTTGGCTGCCGCGACAGCCGTCGCCGCCGTTGCGACGGCCGGCAGCCTCTATCTCTCGCTGGGCCTCGGGCTGACCCCTTGTCGGCTCTGCTGGTACCAGCGAATCCTGATGTATCCGCTGGTGGTCGTCCTCGGCGTCGCAGCCGTCGAGAACCGCCCCGGCGTCGTTCGGACGGCGCTGCCGCTGGCGGTGCCGGGTGTCGCCATCGCGGCCTACCACTCCTGGCTGCAGGTGAGCCAGACCACCTGCGGTCTCGGGGCGGTTAGCTGTGCCCAGATACAGTACCGGGTGTTCGGCCTGACCGTGCCGAACCTCTCGCTGACGGCGTTTCTCCTGGTGACCGGGCTGGTCGTCGCGGCGTCCGTGAAGCGGTCGTAGAGTACCGGTCAGCCTTCGCCGGGACCGCGCCCCTTTTTCGGGTCGCCCGACGTGGCCCCGGTATGGAGTACACACGACTCGGTTCGACCGGGACGACGGTCTCTCAGCTGTGTTTCGGCACGTGGCGCTTCGGCCGGGAGACCGGCGGCGTCGTCGAGACCGACCGCGATGAGGCCCACGACCTGCTCGATGCGGCGTGGGAGCGGGGCATCAACTTCATCGACACTGCCAACGTCTACGGCAACCCCAACGGAACCAGCGAGGCGTACATCGGCGAGTGGCTCGACGACTACGACCGCGAGGACTTCGTCATCGCCTCGAAGGTGTACTTCCCCTTCGACGGCCGCGGCGAGCCCGGGCCGAACGATTCGGGCCTGGGCCGCAAGCACATCCGCGCCCAAATTGAGGGGACGCTAGACCGCCTCGACACGGACTACCTCGACCTCTACTACATCCACCGCTGGGACGAGCACAGCGACATCGAGGAGACGCTGTCGACGCTCGATGACCTCGTCCGCGCGGGCAAGATCCACCACCTCGGCGCGTCGACGATGGCCGCCTGGCAGCTGACCAAAGCGCTCTGGAAGAGCGACGTAGAGGACTACGAGCGCTTCGAGGTGACACAGCCGCTGTTCCACGCCGGGTACCGCGACGACGTGAAGGACTACCTCGACGTGTGTGCCGACCAGGACATGGCCGTCTGTCCGTACTCGCCGCTGGCCGGTGGCTTCCTCACGGGCAAGTACGAGCGCACGGACGACGACGACCCGACGGCCTTCGAAGGGCCGGAAGGCGCCCGCGGCTCGCTCTCCGACCGCTTCGAGGACTTCTACCTCTCGGAGCGCGGCTGGCACGTCCTCGACGAACTCCGCGCCGTCGCGGACGAACTCGACGCCACGCCCGCGCAGGTCGCGCTCCGCTGGCTCATCGAACAGCCGGACATCACCTGCGTTCCCATCGTCGGGGCCCGCACCGTCGACCAGCTCGACGAGAACGTCGGCGCGACGGACATCTCGCTGTCCGACGACCAGTTCAACCGGATCGTGAGTGCGCGGTACGCCGAGGACGGCGAGCGCTGGGGCCACCGGGAATGACTGCTAGGTTGTGTATTCTCGGCCGGAATACGCCCCAGCGCCGCTTCTAACAGCTAGAAAGCCCCCTTTGGCTCGCGGCTCCGCCGCTCGCCAAGACGACCGGGGTCCCTCGTGACCCGCGGCTTGCTGCGCGTGCTTCGCGTGCTTACTGCGCCGGGGTTCCCCGATAGCGCGGTCCCTTCCAGTCCAACCCAGCCCAGTTTGACCAACCGACTGCAGGTGGGACTGAAAGGGGCGAGGCGCTGGGCGTTCGAGACGAGGCAAGCACTGGAGCGAACAGAGTGAGCGAAGGGCACAGCGAGTCGCAGTAGCCCAGCGCCTCGGGGCTTTCTGGTTCTTTGGGGTCGCAGTCACCCAGACCGCTACTGAAAGCGCGGTATCGATTCCGTCAATCCGCTTCGGCGGGGTCGACGACCTCACCGGTCGCCGGATACACGCCGACCTGGTCGCAGTGGCCCGCCAGCGGGCACGCGTCGGGGTCGTCCAGACAGGCCGGCTTACGGGCGCTACAGTACTCGCGGCCGAACTGAATCATCGCGGTATGCCCGAACCCGCATTTCTCCGCCGGCACGTCGCGCTCCAGATACTCGCGGACGGTCTCGTGATCGGCGTCGGCCGGGGCCAGCCCCATCCGACGGGCGATGCGGTGGACGTGCGTGTCCACCGGAAACACGCCACCGCGGCCGCCCGCGAACAGCAGGACGCAGTCGGCGGTCTTCGGGCCGACACCGTTCATGTCGAGCAGCGTCGACCGCACTGCGTCGGGATCGCCGTCTCGGACGAACTCGTCGAAGCCCGCTTCGCCGCCGTACTCCTCGCAGATACGCTGAGCGAGGGCGATGATGCGCTCGGATTTCTGGTTGTAGAGCCCGGCCGAGGAAATGGTCTCGGCGAGTTCGGGTTGGTCGGCGTCGGCCAGCGCACGGGCGAGGTCAGCATCGGTGCCGCCACCGCTTGCGGCCCCGCCGTCGCTCCCGTACCGCGCCATCAGTTCGTCGTGAGCAGGCTGGCTCGCCTTGTCCGAGGTGTTCTGACTGAGGATAGTCCGGACGAGGCACTCGAAGGCGTCCCGGCCGCCGTAGGTCTTCGTCCAGTACATTTCGCCGAGGTGATCCACGATGGCTTCGGCCCACGTCCCCGCCGTTTCCGGGTCGAACGTTGTCGACTGGCCGCCGCCGGCAGCCCCACCGCTGATGTTCTCCGCTGGTTCCTCGTCGCTCATGGTCGATGCCAAGGCTGGCGGACCCAAAACGCCTGCCCCGAAATACCGGTGGCAGTGTCGATTCGCCAGACACCGGTGGCTAACAAGAATCGGTGTTCCAGTGTGGTCCACGGCAAAGGACCTGAAATGGGGCGTCCTTGGGGCGAGACGCCCACGGGACAGACACGATAAAACTCGTGGCGCGCGGCGACGGGCTATGCCCACGGTGGTCGTCGCCGCTGAAGATGGTCGAAGCTGACAGGTCAGAACACGCTCACGTCCTGGCTCTCACCCCCTGTGGGGCGGCGGTTGCGCGGACGACAGGGACGGCAGCACCCGACTCGCTACGGCGACAGATGTCCCGCCTCGATGTGGCCTGGTCGCCCGGCATACAATTGTTTAGGCCACCCTAAAACACAAAAAGCCATCGGTTTCTAGGCGAGCCAAAAATCTGGGTGGGTTACTCCTCGACGATGACGGTGCCAACCATCCCCGCGGCTTCGTGCGGAATACAGACGTAGCCGTGTTCGCCGGCCGTTTCGAACGTGTGAACGTAGCTCTGGCCGGACTGAACTGCTCCCTCTCCGCTCTCCCAGCCCTCGCGTGCGGCCGATTCGCTCTCGAACCCACCGGAGGCCCAGTAGGTCGCGTCTTCTGGGAGGTCGTCCTCGACAGCGGTGACCGAGTGCGGTTCGCCGCCGACGTGTTCCCAGGCGACTTTATCGCCGACGCTGACAGTGAGTTCTTCTGGCGCATACGCCACTGCTTCCATGTCGACGACGTGGTCGGCGTCCTCGGGAACGCCCTCAACGATGTTCGGGCCGCCGGACAGCGACGATTCGGTTTCCTCTGACTCCTCGCCGCCGTGGCCGCCGGACCCGCTCGGGGCGCTATCGACAGCGCCGACGACAGCGAACTGCCCGGTTCGTGTGGCATCCGCCATCCGTGTCGGGTTGCCGTCGCCGTTCGTCAGCCCCTTCGAATAGTCGCTCAACGCAGCCTCGAAGTTCTCGTAGGCGTCGTGGTCCGCTTCCTCCAGCATCTCGTGAACCCGTGCTTCCTCGAACGTCGCGAAGACGTCCTGCACGATGGCCGTCGCGGCCTCACCGTTGCCACCGGCGCTCCCGGCGATGGCGTACGCCGCCGCGATGGCCTCGTCGTTGAACGCCGTCGCCGCAGCGGTGACGTCCCCGCCGTCCTCAGCAGCGGAGCGAACGTCCGTCAGTGTCGATTCGAAGCTCTCGTAGGTTTCCTCGTCGGCTTCTTCCAGTGCCTCGTGGAAGCCCGCCGCGCCGCTCTCGAAGTGGGCGAAGGTGTCCTGAATGACCGTCGCCGCGCGATCAGTCTCGGACAGCGCCGCGAGCCCGGCCGCGTCGAAGGCCCGACCGATCATGTAGTCGGCCTCCGCCCCGCTGGCGACGGCCGTCGACAGAGCCGCTTCGAAGTCAAGCAGGGCCTGCTGGACCCCGTCGTGATGGGTCGCCACGGCCTCGCTGTCGTCGTTCTCGTAGGCCGACTGGAGCGACGTGAGGTGTTCCTCCTCGAAGCGGTGGTAGAGGTCCTCGCTCTCGTGTTCCATCGTCTCGTGGAAGCCGAGTTCGTTCTCCTCGAAGCGGGCGAACACGTCCGAGACGATAGTCGCGGCGCTGTCGGCGTCGCCGAGGCGATACAGTTCGCGGGCGTCCGCGATGCGCGCACGGAAGAAGGCTGACTCCAGCGCCGCCCGGGCGTCCTCGCCGCCGACCAGCGCTTCGATACCGGTCACGAGGTTCGTGTCGACCGTTTCGATGGCACTGTCGATGCCGTCTCCGCTACCGTTCTCGATGGCGCTGGAAAGGTCCTCCAGTCCGCCCTCGAAGGCTTCGTAGGCCTCGCCGTCGGCCTCCTCCAGCGCGTCGTGCGCGTTCGCTCCCTCGAAGTGAGCGAACACGTTCTCGACCGCCGTCGACGCTGCATCGGCCGCGTCGTTGGCGGCGAGCCAGTCCGAATCAGCGACGCGGGTACGGTAGCTGTTCAGCGTGACCGTGTGCGCGTACGCCTGCCCGGGACCGCCGGCGGACGCGAGCGCGGCGGCGTCCCAGCCGCGGGCCTGCATCGTCGAGAGGTGGCCCGCGCCGGCGACCGACTCCGGTTGGACCAGCGCGTACGCGCCCGTAACGGTCGCATCGAGCGCGGCGCGGGCCTGTTCAGTGACGCCGCTTGCGTCTTCATTGCCCGCGGCGGAACCGATTCCGGCCAGTGCGTTCTCGAAGGCTTCGTAGGACTCCGCATCCGCCTCCTCGATCTGGCTGTAAACCAGCGCGTCTTCGAACGCGGTCATCGTCTCCTCCGCGATGGTAGCGGCCGCTTCGAAAGCGCCCAGCGCCGCGACCATGGCGGCATTGCTCGCCCGACTACCCAGCACGAGCAGGTCAAGCACTCTGGTGGCCTGCTGTCCGGCAGCGGCCTGCTGAGCCGTCTGGAGATGGCTCGACGCCTCGTCCGCGGCCGAGGCAGCTCCGGACACGTCGCCCTCGGACAGCGACGACTGGACCGTCCCAAGCGCGTCCTCGAACCCCTCGTACGCTGACTCAGACGTAGATTCAAGCTGTTCGTGGGCCCCGTACTCACCCGACGCGCCTTCGAAGCGAGCGAAAACGTTCTGCGCGACAGTCGCCCCTGCACCGGGCGCACCAGCCCGGCCCAGCGCGACGGCGTCGTACAGCCGCGCCCGGTAGACGTTCCACTCGGTCGCGACAGCGGTCATCGGCCCGACCGAACCCTCGCTTTCGCCCCCATCGTCGGTTTCTGTAGCCGTTCCCTGTTCCGTCGCCGCTTCGGTGTCCGCTGACGCCGTGTTCGGTTCGGACGACCCCTGGCTTGGACATCCAGCAAGCAGTCCCGTCGCAGCTATCCCCACCGTCTTCAGCAAGTCGCGTCTCTGTGGCATGCAGTCGATTAGGCAAGCCTAAAAGACTTAACAGCACCGATTTTTCGGCGAGCCTAAACCGTTGCGTGGTTACACGTCGTCACAGTGAGACGGAAACTGTGTCGCCGGTACTGACACCGAACGCTTCGTCGCCGCGGCCGCGGTTGACCGCGAGTTCGACGTTCCCGTGGCTGCCGACGGTGACGAGTCGCTGGCCCTGGTCGACGGCGGCGTAAGCTCGGCGGACTGGGGCCTCGACGCCGTCGACCGCGACCGCCCCGCCGAACCGATCCGCGAGTACCTCACCGGGAATGTTCGTCACGGCGTTCCCGAAGCCATCGACGACGAGCACCTCGCCGGTCGCTCCGTCACCCTCGACTGCGGCCTCCGGAAACCGGCGGTCGACGTATTCGTCGGTCGGCTCGATTTCGGGCCGTATTTCGATGTTATCGACGCCGGTGTCGTGGACGGCCGCTGCGGCGGGCGCGAACACGTCCCGCCCGTGGAAGGTCGTGCTTGCGGGGTCGTCGTAGGCCCAGGTGAACACGTCGAACGCGTCCGCCCCGTCGGTCTCGTCGTCGGCCAGTTCGCGGGCGACCGGCAGGAGGACGCCGTTGTCCGGGCCTACGAGCGCGTGCTCGCCTGCGCGAACTACGAGGGCGTCTCTGTCGGTCCCGACGCCCGGGTCGACGACGACACAGTGGACTGCCGGCGGGAAGTACGGGAGCGTCTGCGTGAGCCAGAACGCCGCCGCCCTGACATCTTGCCGTGGAAAGTCGTGGGCGATATCCTCGATACGCGCGTCCGTCGCCTGACAGATGACGCCTTTCATCGCTGCGGGGTACGGCGAACCGAAATCGGAACTCAGCGTAATCATCAGTCGTCTAAGTCGTCGAGCGATTCGGTGACCGACTCGTCGCTTGCGGTGTACCGTTCGAGCGAGTCGCTGTCCGAAACGTGCTGGAGCCGCTTGATGCCGTGGATCTCCTCGATGACCTGCACGACGGACGGCGGGACCCGGTCGCGCCAGGACTCGTCGTCGATCATCCGCTGGCGGATCTCACTTCCCTCCAGCCGGTCGCGGTCGAACATCGGCGACTGGCGGACCTCGATGCCGGCCTCCTCGAACAACCGGACGACCAGCGGGTTGTTCGAGTACGCCACGTCGAAGTCTGGACACATGCTTTCGACGTGGCTCACCCAGACGGCGTTGCGGTTGATGTCTTCGAGGGGCACGACGTACGTCGTCAGGTCGTACTCCGCGACGGCCTTCGTGATCATCATGATCCGCTCACCGGCGGTAAAGGGGTCGTGTGTGGTGTGTGAATCGTCGGCGCTTCCGATGCCCAGAACGAGCTCGTCGACCTCCTCCGAGATCCGCTCGACCATCGAGTGATGGCCGTTGTGGTAGGGCTGGAAGCGACCGATGTAGAACCCACGCATATTCCCCAGTGGGTGTGGTGGTTTGATAAACCCGACGACGCGGTACTGCCGGAATACGACCCCACCCAATTCGGACGCAGTCCTGCGGTTTCTGGGGTGTTGCAACAACCGACACGGGGAGAAAGTATATCAGTCGACAGGCCTTCCGTGAGTATGTTAGCAACGTTTGTATGAGCGACAACACCGACACCGACGCGACTCCCGACCCTGACCGGGAGGCAAGCGACGCCGGGGAGGAGGCGTCGAACGGCGGGGCCCAGCAAGACCCCGACGACCCTGCCTCTGAACCCTCGGCTGACGAGCCATCCGACCCGTCCGAGGAGCGATGGGGCGGCGAGGGAGAAACGTCCGAAACGACACTCGGAAGCGATGTCCAAGTTGACGGCGAGTCCGAGCTGGAAGGAGATGAGGAGGATCTCCTCGGCGGTCTCGAAATCGAATCGACCGCCGACATCGAAGTTCCAGACCGACTCGTCGACCAGGTCATCGGGCAGGACCACGCCCGTGACGTGATCAAGAAGGCGGCCAAACAGCGCCGCCACGTGATGATGATCGGCTCCCCCGGGACGGGGAAGTCGATGCTGGCGAAAGCGATGTCCCAACTGCTTCCGCGGGAGGAACTGCAGGACGTTCTCGTCTATCACAATCCCGACGACGGCAACGAGCCGAAAGTTCGCACCGTCCCCGGCGGCAAAGGGGAACAGATCGTCGAGGCCCACAAGGAGGAGGCCCGCAAGCGCAACCAGATGCGGACGTTCCTCATGTGGATTATCATCGCCATCGTCATCGGCTACGCCCTGATCCTCGTCCAGCAAGTCCTGCTGGGGATCCTCGCGGCCGGTGTCATCTACCTCGCCTTCCGCTACGGGTCGCGTGGCAGCGACGCGATGATTCCGAACCTGCTGGTCAACAACGCCAACCAGAAGACCGCGCCGTTCGAGGACGCCACGGGCGCTCACGCCGGCGCGCTGCTGGGCGACGTCCGCCACGACCCGTTCCAGTCCGGCGGGATGGAGACGCCGAGCCACGACCGCGTCGAGCCCGGCGCGATCCACCAGGCCAACAAAGGCGTGCTGTTCGTCGACGAGATCAACACGCTCGACATCCGCAGCCAGCAGAAGCTGATGACGGCCATCCAGGAGGGCGAGTTCTCGATCACGGGCCAGTCCGAGCGCTCCTCGGGCGCGATGGTCCAGACCGAGCCCGTCCCCTGTGACTTCATCATGATCGCCGCGGGGAACCTCGACGCCATGGAGAACATGCACCCCGCGCTGCGCTCCCGTATCAAGGGGTACGGGTACGAGGTGTACATGGACGATACTATCGAGGACGACCCCGAGATGCGCCGGAAGTACGCCCGGTTCATCGCCCAAGAGGTCGAAAACGACGGTCGGCTCCCGCACTTCACCGAGGAGGCCGTCCAGGAACTCATCCTGGAGGCCCGGCGTCGCGCCGGCCGCAAAGGCCACCTCAGCCTGAAGTTCCGCGACCTCGGCGGACTGGTCCGCGTCGCTGGCGACATCGCCCGCGCCGAGGACCGTGACCGCACCGAGCGCGCAGATGTCCTGCAGGCGAAACGGCGCTCTCGGTCCATCGAGCAACAGCTCGCGGACAACTACATCGAGCGCCGCAAGGACTACGAACTCACCGTCAATCAGGGCGACGTCATCGGCCGCGTCAACGGGCTCGCCGTCATGGGCGAGGACAGCGGTATCGTCCTCCCCGTGATGGCCGAGGTCAGCCCGTCACAGGGCCCCGGCCAGGTCATCGCCACCGGGCAGCTCAAGGAGATGGCCGAGGAAGCCGTCCAGAACGTCTCGGCGATTATCAAGAAGTTCTCCGACGAGGACATCTCCGAGAAGGACGTCCACATCCAGTTCGTCCAGGCCGGTGAGGGCGGCGTCGACGGCGACTCCGCGTCTATCACGGTCGCCACTGCAGTCATCTCCGCGCTGGAGAACGTCCCCGTCAAGCAGAACCTCGCCATGACCGGCTCACTGTCGGTCCGGGGCGACGTGCTCCCGGTCGGCGGTGTCACGCACAAGATCGAGGCGGCCGCCAAGTCCGGCCTCGATACGGTCATCATCCCCGAGGCGAACACCCAGGACGTGATGATCGAAGACGAGTACGAGGACATGATCGAAATCATCCCCGTCTCGCACATCTCCGAAGTCCTGGAGGTCGCACTGACTGGCGAAGCGGAGAAGGACTCGCTGGTCGACCGCCTCAAGTCCATCACGGGCAAGGCGCTCGAACACGAGGTCGGCCGGCAGAGCGGCGGCAGTCCGAGTCCTCAATAAATGCCCGACTGGGCCGCTTTCGTCGGCCTGACGGGGTTTCTTTTAACCGCGCTTCTCGGTCTCGCACGGCTCTCACAGGGAGCCGTCCGGCCCGACGGCGGCGTCTCATCCACAGTCGACCGCGTCTCGATACCCGACGGGGACCCGACCATCCCACGCTTCGAGACGCAACGGGCAGCGGCCCAGCGACAGCAAATGCGCGACACGCTGGCCCCGAGTGACGTCTCGACAGGGGCGTTGCTTGCCAACGTCGCATTCACGCAGGGGCTGTTCGGCGTGTTGCTGGTCGCCGGTGCGTTCTACTTCGAAATCCCGGCCAGCGCGTTCGGTGTTACCGTCGACGCACTCTCGACGGGACTGCCGGCACTGGTAATCGGCGCTGGCGCAGGAGTCGGCTTCTGGCTGGGCAACGAACTCGCCGCCGCGCTTGCCGACGGCTTCGGGGTCGCCTTCGACGAGTCGCTGCGGGAGTTGCTCGCCCCAGACTCGGTGGGCGGCTGGATCATCCTGCTGTGCGGCGTCCTGCCGGTCATCGCCATCGTCGAGGAACTCCTCTTTCGAGCGGCGGCTATCGGCGTCCCCGTGGCGGGACTGGGCGCACCGGCGTGGGCGATGGCTATCGTCGCTTCGGTCGCCTTTGCGCTGGGCCATGGCGCGCAGGGCCGGGCTGGTATCGTCGTCACCGGAACGCTCGGGCTGGCGCTCGCCGGCCTGTTCATCGCGACAAACAGCCTGCTCGCCGTCGTCGTCGCCCACTACCTCGTCAACGCGCTCGAACTGATCGTCCACGAGGGGCTGGGCGTCGACCGGATCTGGGTCTAGAGGCCCTCGATAGCCCGGAGCTTCTGCTCGACGGGCGGCGGCGCGGCGCTCGGTCCATCACGGACTCGATGGTCCGGAATCAACAGCGGCACGGGGTTCGCCGCCAGCGACTCCCGGACCTGGGCCAGGTCGTCTTCGTCGTCATCGTCCAGGTCCGGCGTCATCCGCGCGACCTGTGCGACGGTGGCCTCCTCGCCGTAGGGAATCTCCCGGACGGCTTCCAGCACTGTGCGCTGGTCCGTCGGGACCGTGAGGCCGACGGTAACGTCGGTAAAGTCGTCCTCGACCCCCTGGAGATACTCGTCGATGCGGTCGAGCAGGGCGTGGTCCTCGCTGACATCGTCCTCTGGCTGGGACGGGAACGACAGCGAAATGATCCGGTCGCCGGCCTCGCCGAGCTGGACGTACCGGTCGAGATACGACGACTCGCGGGCGTAGATTCCTGCGTCCCCGGTCGGTGCTTCCATGCTAGCGTCGTCGGCCGGTCGCCCCTTCAACATTCGGCCTTGGATTGACTGTATACACAGACTGGGCAGCGATTTCGAACAGCCAGAATGCCCCGAGGCGCTGGGCTACTGCGACTCGCTGCGCCCTTCGCTCCAGTGCTTGCGTCGACTCGTACGCCCAGCCCCTCGCCCCTTTCAGCCCCACCCAGCCTGGATTGTCCAACGCGCTTTCTGGCTCTTTGAGGAAACACAACGAAACCGAGATCCGCCGTCAGTCCTGGAACGAGAGCACGGTGGGGTAGTCGGAGATGAGCCCGTCGACGCCGGCCTGGACCAGTTCTTGGGCCTGATACCACGTGCTGACCGTCCAGGTGTTCAGCGTACGATCCTCGTCGGCGGCGATTTCGACGAGGTCGATGTCGCTCAGGTCCGATTCGATGTAGCCGTCGTCGTCAAAGAGGGGCGTTCCCCGAATCATGTTCCAGGGAACGTTCATCGCTTCGCAGTCGTAGCGGCGGGTGACTTCCAGACCCTCCTCGATGCTGTCCCAGAAGAGGAAGGCGATAGGGACCGAGTCGTCGTAGTCCCGGACGGTCGCGACCGCGGCCTCGTAGAACGAAGAAACGAGGATGTCGTTGTCGTACTCGCTGGCAAGATCAAGCGCGCGCTCGGTGTAGGACTGCCACACCTCTCGCTGCGCCGACAACGTCTGGTCTGACAGCGACTCGGCGAAGTAGAGGTCCTCGCTGCCGGGGTTCTTGAACTCCAGATTGACGGCGACGCTGGGCGGAATCGAGTCCATGACCGTCTCAAGCGTCGGAACCGTCTCCTCGGTGCCCAGAACCTTCGCGCTGGTCACAGTGTCGGTGTCGGTCTCGAAGACGAGGCCCTCGGTGTCGGTCAGGCCGCGCTCGCCGCCGTCGCGCTCGGCCAGCCCGTTGTCGTGGAAGGTGACGAGCGTGCCGTCGGCCGTCGGCACGACATCGACCTCGATCATGTCGGCGCGCCGGTGGGCCGTATCTGTTCCTGGGCCGCCAAACGACGAGGCCTCGACGGCCAGTTCCGTGTTCTCCGGGTAAACGCCCGCGAACCCGCGGTGGGCGATCAGCGTCGTGTCGTCGGGCATCTCCCCGTCCCCGGTGTCGTCGGCTTCGCTGGCATTCGATTCACCGCCGTCGGATTCCTGGGCCGTTGCGCCGCCCACGAGTCCCGCGCCTGCCAGTGTCGCCGCTGTTCCTTCGACGAACGTCCGTCGACCGATGTACTGTGACATGGCAGGTACGGCTGCCGGGCGGTCGCGAAAGACCGTTTATATGAGTGATATAGTTCACTCGATAGCCGTAGTCGACAGCGTTCAGGTCTGTAGCCGTACATACCGGAGCGTTCAGGCTTACTCGCCGATCCGCTCGCGGGCCGCTGCCACGACCAGCGGGAGCGTGATCGTCGCGTCGGCGTACACCGAGACGTTGCGGGCGTCCTTTTCGAGCTTGCCCCACGAGCGCGCTTCCTCCAGCGTCGCCCCGGAGAGCCCACCGGTGTTCGAGGGGTCCATCGTCAGCTGGACGGCGTAGTCGTAGGCGTCGGGCGAGACCAGCATCGTCTGGAGGACGTAGTTCTTCGGGACGCCGCCACCGACGACCATCGCGCCGGCGCTGTCGGCCTCGTAGGCGATGTCCGTGATCTGTGTCATGTCCGCCAGCGCGTCGACGGTGAACTCGCTGGTCTGGGAGTACATCCACGCCTGCAGGCCGAGTACCGAGTCCTGGAAGGCCGGGCAGTACACCGGCACGTCGTTCTCGTAGGCGGCTGCCAGCACGCCGGCGTCCTCGGGCACGTCCTCGCGCTCGTTGACCTCGCTGTTGGCCCGGCCGAGTGCCTCGGTCATGCGCTGGATCGAGACCGCGCCCTCGTCTTCCAGCGTCGAGAACACCTCGTCCCGGAGGTGGTTCTCGAACAGGGCGAAATGCTCCTGGGGGAGATAGACGTTGTAGATGCGGTCGACGCCCTCGTCCCGGAGCGTCTCGTCGTGTTGGCGCTCGGTCCGGCCCTCGGGTGTGACTTCGCCGTGGTGGTGCTTCCCGCCGATGGCCTCGATGCTGTCGTGGGTGCAGTTCGCGCCCGTCGTCACGAGTACGTCGATGTGGCCGTCGCGGATGAGTTCGCTGACGATGGCTCGCATCCCCGTCGGAACCATCGCACCGGCGAGACCGAAGAAGGTCGTCACGTCGTCGTCGAGCATTTCGCTGTAGATGTCGACGGCCTCGTGGATGTCGCTCGCGCCGATGCCGGCCTCGCCGTAGCTGTCAGCCAGTTCGCCGACCGTCATTCCGGCCCGGGCCTCCGCGTGGCCGATGGGGTCGTGATGGAACGTCTCCCGCTCGTCGGTGTGGTCGCTCATTGCTATCCAGTCAAGTGGCGGCGGGTTTCAACCTCGTGGTTCGCCGCGACAGTCACGGGGCGTGTGTCGTTTCATCACCCCACGCCCCAGTGGAAACGGAGGGCTTAGACGTCGCTGCCCTGAATGAGAGCCGCGAATACTGCTACGTTCCGGCGCAGCGTCGGCGACTGAGATGGCCGACCGCTGGGCGACCAGGTACCCAATGGAAGCTACCCCACGCTACGGGACTCGGGTTGACGACCTCGCGTCGGTGCGGTCGGATGCTCCTGCTTGGAGCAGACCGAATCGGTCCCCGATTCTGTGTAGTCCGGTCGAAGCCGCCGCCGGGAATGTGGGACGGAAGACGCTCCTCCCGCCCCGAAATACGGTTCAGATTCGAAGGTGTGCCGGTGGATCGACGGCTTCGAGTTGTTCCAACAGCCCGAGACGGTTCTCTTCGACCCACACCTCCGCGATCTCGTCGTCCGCGAGCCGGTACATCGCCATCCCTGTCCACTCGACTTCGTGACCGGTCGGCTCGATATCGAGATACTCGCCCTTGTGGGTCCCGCTGGCGGAGTATCGAACGGCAACGGTGTCGCCTTCTGTGACCATCGCGTCGGTCGTGCCGCTGTAATCGGGGAACCGCTCGAAGTGCGATTCGAGGAACTCGATGACCTCGTCGGGGCCATGGAGGTCCTCGTGGATGCTGTGCTCGACAACGTCGTCCGCCAGAATGTCGGCCAACGTCTCCAAGTCTCGCTCGTTAAATGCGTGCAGGTACCGCCTGACGATGTCCGCGTTCGTGTGTTCTACTGTTGACATTATCCCACCTCACGCGTGGCGATTCGGGTACCGGGGCCGGACTCCGGGTCATGCCCGCGGCCCCACATCAGTGTTCATCGCGTGCCGTGTTAGTCTTTAACATAGTGTGGATAGGATCGGGAAGCACGCGCCAACGTACCACCGGTGTCCAAACATCGGACCGCAGCAGTCGACACTGTCTGGAATCAACTCAGTTTCAGCGACGCTCCACAGCAGTCCGACCGGTACTGCTCGCGTTGCTTGACGAGCTTGCAGTCCTGATAACGGCGGGCGACGAGGTCGCCACACGCCTCGCAGGTGAGGACGTGCTTCGGGTCGGTGAAGGCCGGACAGTGGACATCGGTGTCAAGCTGGTCGGCCCGCTTCCGGAAGGCCCGGCCGTGGTCGGTCGTCCCGTCGCGTTGATACTGCTCGACGTGGATGAGTTCGTGGCGCAGCGTCGCTTCCCAGGCGTCCCGGTCGAAGGTCGAAAACGCGTCCCAGGTCAGCGAGACCGTACACGGAAGCGGACGGCCGTCGCTCCCGTCGACGCTGTCCCAGTCGTACCGCTCGCCGACGGTGGCGTCGGCCAGTTTTGGTCGCGTGACCGCGGCGGCGCGGCGCTTAGCGCGGTGGGACACCTCCCACTCGACGAGGTCGAACCGGACCGAGACGCCCCACTCGCGGCGGACACCCCGACAGTACTGCCGTGACCAGTCGACGAGGTCCGAATCCGAACTAATACCTTCGTAAGAAACTACGCCGGCCATCGCCTCAGAGGCCGGTCGGGCAGTCGATATAGGTCGTCTCCAGTCCCCAGTCCTCAACGACGGTCTGGAGCGACTGGACGCCGAACGTCTCCGTCGCGTAGTGACCGGCGAGGATGACGTGAATCCCCTGCTCGCGCGCCTCGTGGAAGGCCTGCTGTTTCCCCTCGCCGGTGATGAGCACGTCGGCATCCGTCTCGACTGCCTCCTGAAGCCAGTCGACGCCGCTGCCGGTGACGATGGCGACGTCCTCGATGGTCGACGGGCCGAAGTCCAGAACCTGAACTGGCTGCCCCCCAGTATCTAATTTTCCTTCAAGGGTATTAGTGAGATCCGAGACTGTCCGGGGCTCTGGGAGGGTTCCGTGCTGGCCGATGTACTCGCCGCCCATCGACCCGAACGGCGCGCGGTTGGCGAGGTCCAGCAGGTCCGCGACGCCGGCGGCGTTGCCCAGTGACTGATGGCCATCCAGCGGGAGGTGGGCGACGTATAGCGCGAGGTCGTCATCGATCAGCGGCGCGACCCGGCGGTAGTTGGTTCCGGTCACGCGCTCCATCCCGCCCCAGACGATGCCGTGGTGGGTCACGAGCAGGTCAGCGCCCGCCTCGGATGCGCGGTCGATGGTCTCGACGGCCGCATCCACCGCGAAGGCCACGTGCTCGACCGGCTGGTTCGCCGGCCCGACCTGCAGGCCGTTCGGACTGGCGTCGATGTCGGCGTAGGCCTCGGTGTCGAGTCGGTCGTCGAGACGCGTCGCGATGTCTCCTGCGTTCATAGCGCGGACTTCGAGATGACCGGTGGTATGCTTTTCTCTACCCGTCCGATTCGACCAGTTGTCCGTTCGCCTGCCCGATGAGGTCCCGGTCCACAGCGGCGTCGATGATGGCGTCGAACTGCTCCCCGTCGATGTCGTAGGCGTTGACCGCGACCTCACGGATCTCCGCGCGGTCGACCGGCATTTTGCGGTTCTGGAGCAGGCGCATCACCTTGTTGTACTCCAGTTTCGTCAGCGAGGGGCCGCCAGCGCTGCCGTCGCTGTTCTCGCTGCTCTCGGTGTCCTCGCGCCCCGTCTCGGCCGCTGTCTCCGTGTCGCTTTCCCCGGTGGGCTCCGCTGCCCGTTCGTCCGAGGCGTCCGCGGTGATATCCGCATCGGCCGTTTCCGTCGCATCCGCTTCTGGTGTCGAATCCACCGTCGCCGCCGACTGGTCCGACGGTTCCGGGTCCACCGCACTCGCGCTATCGTCGCCCAGAAGCGAGCCGTCATCGGCCGGTTCGACCACGCTATCGGTGGTCGCCGGTTCGACGTCCGCCGGTGTCTCGGAATCGTCAAGCGGTCCCGGCGGCTCCGCGGTCCCGTCATCGGCAGCCGTCTCCACCGTGTCGCGGGCGTCCGCCTTCGCCGCCTCGACGGCCGGTTCGACGATGGTTGCGAGCTTCTCCCGGCAGGTCGAACAGAGGACGACGGTCCCCTGCTTCTCGGCCTCCGGATCCAGCGATTTCGGGATGATCGGATATTCGGAGAGCGAGACATCGAGCGCGCCACCGCAGAAGTAACACGACGAGAGTCGGTCCATGCTCGCTAAGTGGAGACGCTGCTTACTAAAAAGCGAGGAGAAAGCCTCGCGCTCTATCGCGGGGAGGATGTCAATAAAATGCTTATGCCGTTATAGCTGCTACACCGACCGTGGCCATCCCGTCGGGCGTACCGTCACTATGTGCGATGGATAGGAGGGCTCGATACTCCAAAGTCAGGCCGTTCGCCATCCGTGCAGCCGCGAATTGCGTTCTGAGAGGTATTAGACCGTGACACGGACAATCGAACTCTCAACGACTGTGCTTTGTCCATCCGTTTCCGCGGAACCGAGCCAGGCGCAGTTTCGGCTCGACGGCGCAGGCGTCGCTGTCGAGGGCGGCCAACTAGCGGAGGAGGCCGGACTGGACGAGATCTTCGATGTCCGGCTGGGGCGGCCACCACAGGCCGCGACGGGCGCGCTGTCGGGGACGGTACTCACAATCGGGTTCGAGCGCGGTGGACAACGCGTCGTCCTGTTCATAGACGGGACGGAATCGACGTTAGATCGAGTCAGTGGGTTGTTGTTCCGCCGATTGCTCGACGGAACAGAGGCGGCCGCGTGCCACCCCGCGACAATCGGAGGGCGTGTGACAGAGCGGCGTTTTGATATCGGTGAACTCCGGGTCACCCCCGGGAGAATTGGGTGTACCGGTATCAGGCAACCGCTTAACGTCGAACTCGAAACCGTAGTGGGCGTCAGCCGCGCTGAAAAGGAACTGCTGGGCCGTCAGGAACCGAGTGTCCACCTCCGGTACGTCAGACAGGGCGTCGTTGTGGGGGTCGACCTGTCGCTGAACCCGCCACGGAAGCTCAATCTACTCGGGCGGTACCTCCGGCGCAGATACGGTCGTCTGCGGCGGGAACTGCGGGAACTTGACCCCCCGGCCCCGGTCGTCCGGACGCTGACACGGCTCTACACGCACGGGGGACGTACAGAGTCCAGAAGCGTACTGGCACAGGAATCGGCAGATCCGGCGACCTTCCTCGAAGAGCTGATTGAGAACGACCTGGTGACGCTAGATGGCGGCGAAGTCCGGTTAGATATGCTGGGCTGGGTACTCGTCGCGGAGCGGGCCGTCGGCGTCGACGGGTCGGATAGCTGAGCACGCGTTTGTTGTTCACCGTGGGTCAAAGTTCGGCGCCATCTCTCACCATGCCTGTATACCTTGTATTCAGTCGTATACAGTTTAGTCGAGGAACCCCTGGACCAGCTCAGCGGCTTCATCACCAGGCTCCAGCCACGGCGTGTGCCCGTGCCCTGGGAGTTCGTGGAACTCGGCGTCGGGCATCTTCTCGGCAACGGGACGACCGACATCTGGCGCATAGAAGGCGTCCTCCGTCCCCCAGACGAACTGCGTCGGACAGTCGATTCGCGCGATTTCGTTCCTTATATCGAACAGCGGGCGGGCGCGGCCGAACGAGCCCTGGGCGGTCGCCAGCGACCGCTGGCTTTCCCCTCGCCCGGGCAGGTCCTGCCCGGCGGCGAGCAGTTCGTAGAACACGTCGGGGATGGCCGAGGCGTCGACGACGTTGACCCGCTGCATCGACTGTCTCGCGTTCTCGACCGGATCGCCACGGTTGAGCAGCCACAGCAACACGCGGTTGAGGCCGCGAACCGTCAGCAGGCGAAACAAGAGCGGGAGATCCCGCGAGACGCCGCCCGGCGCGCCGACCAGTTGCAGTCGGTCCACGCGGTCGTGGTCGAGCGCGAGCAGGAACGACTGGAGGCCGCCGTGGGAGTTGCCGACCACGTGGGGTCGGTCGATAGCGAGGTCGTCGAGGAAGTCGACGATGTACGCGACCAGAAACGACCGCAGATCACGGTCCCGGTAGCTCGGAGCGGCTGAGAGGGCGAGACCGGGCCGGTCGGGGGCGTACACGCGGTACTCGTCGGTGAGCGCCGGAAACAGGGGTAGCCACGTCGCCGCCGGCGTCCCGACCCCGTGAAGGAGCAGCACGGGATTGCCGTCCGGGTCGCCACCGACCAGATAGTGAACGCGACCCACGGCGTCCGTCTCGGTTACTCTGGACTCGACGCCGAGGTCGTAGTGGTCGGCGAGGCGGGCCTGGGCGTCCGCGTAGCGTCGCTCGGCCGGATGAGGCCAGTCGTCGGGCGACAGCGCGCGGTCCTCGGGGACTGTGGTACCGGTGCTCATACGCGGACTGTCCGGCCCCGGGCGTATCAGTATACCGCGGGCCGGTGCTATGTGATAAGATTGCGCCTCCAAGAGACACATATAGCTCCGCTCCCTCGCTCCCACATGGAGGCTATCGAGGGGACTGTCCTTGCCGGGCGGTCGTTTGAGCCGGTCCACGGCAGAGTTGTCGTCGAGGACGGCTACATAACGGCCATCGAGGAGACGTCTGAGCGCGAAAGCGGTCACAACCGCATTGTCCTACCGGCGTTCGTGAACGCACACACTCACGTTGGTGACTCAGTTGCCAAGGAGGCGGCTGTCGGTCTCGGCCTGGAGGAGGCGGTGGTACCACCCGATAGCCTGAAACACCAGCAGATCGCAGCGGCCGACGACGAGACGCTGATTGCCGCGATGCACCGCACACTTCGATTCATGCAGCGAACCGGCTCCGGGGCGTTTCTCGACTTCCGGGAGTTTGGCGTCGACGGGGCACGTGCGCTACGCGAGGCCGCTGCGGAACTCGATATCGAGGACTTCATTTTCGGGAGCGATGACGCTGCGGTGCTGGACGTGGCCGACGGGTTCGGTGCCAGCGGTGCAAACGACGACGATTTCACCGCCCGGCGGACCGCCACCGAGGAGCGTGGGGTCCCGTTCGCTATCCACGCCGGCGAACCGGACGCTACTGACATACACCCGGCGCTGGATCTGGAACCGGACCTGCTGGTCCACATGGTCCATGCCGAGGCGGAGCACCTCGAACGGGTGGCTGATCAGGACGTCCCTATCGCGGTCTGTCCCCGTGCGAACCGCGTCCTTGAGGTCGGCCGGCCACCGATTGAGTCGCTTCTGGAGTACACTGACGTGGCACTCGGGACTGATAATGTAATGTTGAACGCACCCTCGATGTTCCGTGAGATGGAGTACACCGCGAAGACCTTTGACCTCCCCTCGCGGACGGTGCTCCAGATGGCGACGACCGCTGGGGCCGACGCAGTTGGCCTCGACTGTGGTGTCATCGAACCCGGCCGCCGGGCCGCACTGCTGGTCCTCGACGGCGACTCAGACAACCTCTCGTCCGTGGCCGACCCGGTCGACGCGGTTGTCCGGCGAGCGTCGCCGCTGGACATCCACCGAGTTATCTGCTGAAGCCGACGGCGGGACTACTGATGCCCATGGCAGTGTGATTGAAAATGGGCAGTTTGGACGCCCGGTTTTCAAGCCCGTCAGTATCTCTAATGCGCTGGTTTTGCCAGTCGCTCCTCACGGTGTTGCGGTCTGTGCTATCTGCATGTCCAACCCGAGGTGGTCGAGTTCCCATGCCAGATAATCACGCAGGCCGTCTTCCAAGGCTCGGAATTCTAAGTCGAGATCGCGTTTTGCCTTTGTGTTATCGACGTTGAATTGCCGTCCAGATAAGAAGTCCAGTATTTCTGCTTCGAGGCCGTCCGGCGGCGTGATGACATGTTCAGCCCCCCGCATGATGGTGGCTAACCCGCCGAATACAGCGTCCGGAACGGCTCGTGGGGCCGGGATTCCCGTGAGTCCCTCGGCGCAATCCAACACCTCAGGCATCGTTCGGGGTTGGCTGGCAACGATATACTCCTCGCCGGGTTCGCCAACCTCCATCGCCTGGATGTGCGCCCGCGCGATGTCGTCGACATGGTCCATTGGAAGGGTCCAGTCGCGGGGAACCATCGGGAGGTCACCTGTCAAGTAGTCCCGAAAAACTGTCTGGGGTTTCCCCGGCCCGTAGCGGCCGTTGTGGGGGCCGTAAACACCGCCGGGCTGAACAATGACCAGCGGGAGACCGTCCTCTATCATCGGTTTTGCAACCTCGAAGTGTGCTTTCCACTTTGTACGAACGTACTCAGCGTAGGTCGGGCACTCGGGGTCAGTCGATTCATCGATTATGTCCCCACTCGTTCCCGGATAGACACCTATCGTACTGGTGTAAACGCCCTCGGGAACGTCGAGTTCGTCCATCAGCTCCAGCACATTCCGCGTCCCTTCAACGTTGATTCGTTCGGCCTTTTCTGCCTCCTGAGGTCCGGGTCCGATGTAGAACCACGCAGCCATGTGGAACACGCCGTCGACGCCGGCCATCGAGTCACGCATACTCCCCTTCTCTGTGATGTCACCCTCAACAACGGTCACCTCGTCCGGCAGGTGGCTTGCGTTCGAGCGCGAGCGCGTCAACGCGACAACGTCGTGGCCTCCGTCGGCTAATTGTTCCACCACGTGGGTCCCGATGAGGCCAGTCGCCCCTGTGACGAAGTATTCCATAGTGTGACTAATGTTGACATATAACAAGTAGGTTGGGGGAAAACCAGCGATATTTGTACGCTGTCCCGTAAGCGGTACACACACTGTAGTCACCATCTCACTCTTTGTACGGTCTGGAGCCAACAGTAAGTCCCCTGTTCAAGACGCAAGCACACTGTAGAGTCTACTGTCTGAAATCGGCCCAGTGCGAAGGGGTGTATGACCCCCCGCGAGGTGTCGACTCAGCTCTCGGCCGCGTGGGCGAACACGAACGCCCGGAGGAGCTTCGTCGCCAGCGTCGCCGCCTGCCCATCGTCGCGGTCGTTGACCTCGACCACGTCGAAGCCGACGGCCTGCGGAGCCGCGGCCCGCACCACCTCATGCATCTCTCGCGGTTCGAGGCCGAACGGCTCCGGCGTTCCGGTTCCGGGCGCGAACCCGGGGTCGGCGGCGTCGATGTCGACGGAGAGGTACACCCGCTCGTCGTCGAACGCGGGCGTCCAGTCGGCCACGTCCTCCGGCGGAACCACGGTGACGTCGTCTTCATTCGCACGGCCCCATTCGGCTTCCGAGCCAGTGCGTGCGCCCAGCACAATCGCTTCGTCGGCCACCGAGAGCGCGTGGCGGGTCACCGTCGCATGGGAGTATTCGTCGCCGGCGTAGGACTCGCGCAAGTCCAGATGCGCGTCCAGACAGACGAACACGTCGGGGTCGAGGGCGCGCACGCCGGCGACGGAGACGGTGTGTTCGCCGCCGACGACGAGCGGGACGGCCCCCTCGCTATCGAAATCCGAGAGCGTGCCCTGGAGAAATGTGAGGTACTCGGCGACATCGGCCGTGGGGCCGATATCACCGTGGTCGTAGACGGAACAGTCAGTGAAGTGCTGGCCGGTGCGGTGGTCGTAGTCGTCGAACCCCTGGCCGAACTGGCGGACGCGGCGCGGGCCAAAGCGTGCACCGGGGCGAAACGACGTCGACGCGTCGAGTGGCGCGCCCACGAGCGCGTAGTCGGCCGCCCCGCGGTCGGCCCCCGCACCGGGTAACATCGTTACGAGCGTGTGATCTTGCGCTGTTCCTCGTACTGGAGGTACTCGATCTCGTCGTCGGGCTGGAGGTCGATGTCCTCGGGGACGCGCATCGTGAACGTATCGTAGGTGTCGAGGTCCATCACCTGTGCGTCGTTGCCGTCGGTGGAGACGACCTGCCCCTGCTTTCGGTTGACGATCGGGACCCAGACCTTCGCGTCGACGGGCTGGGACAGCGAGCGCTTCTTGCCGTCGAAGACGCCCTTGGCGTCGATTCGGGCCTTGGCGCTGCCGTGCTTGCCCGGCTTGGCCGTGCTGTAGGAGTTGATCTTACACGGCGTGTCTTCGATCATGACGTAGCTTCCTTCGTCGAGCTCTCGAACTTCGGTCTGCTCTCTTGCCATACCGCCGGATTACCCCTGTTTGGGTATAAACGGTTTGGAATGCCCCAAGCCAGGTCTGTCGCGACTGCCGCTCTGTGGGCTCGTCTGAAATAGCTGGGTGTCCAACATCCCGAAATCCCCGACGGCAGTACCGAGTCCCACAGCGGGTCCCGAGCCCACCCCCACAGTTCAAGTGAGCTTGCACTAACCACACGGGTGTGGCACTCTCGTTCGACCTGTTCGGGACGCTCGTTACGGCGGACCGGCCATCGGAGCCGTGGGAGGCCGTTTCAGAGACGCTCGCAGCCCGATCAGTTCGGGTCCCGGACGACTGGGAGGACGCCTATCGCTCGGCCCATCGCGACTACGACCGCGGCCGGGAAGCGCCGCTGGACGAGCACGTTCGACTGGCGCTTGCCAGCCGCGGCGTCGAGATCACTGCGGAGACGGCGACTGAGGCCGTCCTCGATGCGTTCGACAGCCCGGTAACAGTCCGTGAGGGAGCCGTCGAGGCGCTCGATGCCGCAGCACAGCGAGGGCCGGTCGCTGTCTGTTCGAACTGCAGCGTCCCGGGGCTGGTCGAGCGGACGCTCGCCCGAGCAGATATCGAGGCCCGAAGCGACCACTCGTTCGACGCCGTCGTCACCAGCGTCGACTGCGGCTGGCGGAAACCGCACCAGCGCATCTTCGAGGTAACTGCTGACGCGCTCGACGCGGAGCTTTCTGATCTCGTCCACGTCGGCGACGACGCCCGAACGGACGGCGGCGCGGGCCGCGTGGGCGCGCAGTCGATGTTATTGGAAGACCACTCGCTACCGGCGATAGCCGAAAAACTCCGGGAGGGGGAGCTGTGCTGAGCGCGTTGGCGGTGGCCGTCGCCGGGGGGCTGGAACTCGCAATCGGTGAGCCGCCGACCCGCTTGCATCCGGTTGCGTGGTTCGGACGGCTCGTCGGGGCGGTCGACCGCGAGTGGGACCACCCGCTTGCGGTCGGAGGGTTCGCCGCGGCGCTGTTGCCCGTCGGAGTTGCTGTCGTCGTCGGTGGCAGCGTCGCACTCGCCGCCACTCGCGAACCGCTGGCCGCCGTCGCGCTCGCCGGCCTCGCGCTGTTCCTGACCACGAGCCTCCGCAGTCTCCTCTCGACCGCTCGGGGCGTCATCGCCGACACCGACGCCGCCCTTCCTGCTGCTCGGGACGGGCTGCTCGCACTCGCTGGCCGCGACGCCAGCGCGCTCTCTGCGGGCGAGGTTCGCAGCGCCGCCGTCGAGAGCGCGTCGGAGAACCTCGCCGACGGCCTCGTCGCGTCGCTGGCCGCGTTCGTCCTGGGCGGGCTCGCCGCTGCGGGCGTCGGCCTTCTACCGCTGCCCGTCGCTGCCGGTGCAGCGGCGTGGGTCAAGGCCGTCAACACGATGGACTCGATGGTGGGCTACCGCTCGAAGCGCGTCGGGACGCCTGCGGCGCGGCTCGACGACGCCGTGATGTGGCTCCCGGCCCGACTGAGTGCGCTCCTGCTCGCTCTCGCCTGCGGGTCGCCCCGGTCGGTGGCCCAGGCCCGGGACTGGCTGGACGGTGTTCCCTCACCGAACTCCGGGTGGCCGATGGGGACAGCTGCCGCGGCGCTCGACGTTCGACTCGAGAAACCGGGCGTGTACGTCCTGAATCCCGCAGGTCATCTCCCCGACGTGGCGACGGCCCAGCGCAGCGTCACACGGGTCGGCGTCGCCGGAGCGCTGGCGTACCTGCTCACCGGCCTGGGGGTGTACGCGTGGTTCTGACCGCGGTCCGGGGGGCGCTGGGATTCCTCTCGCGGCTCCCGGTGGGCCACAGCGAACGGGCGTGGGACGCCTTCGTCGGGACGCCGGCGGCGTTCCCGCTGGCCGGCTACGTCGTCGGCGGCCTCGTCGCGCTCCCGTTCCTCGCCGCCGGTCTGCTTCCGGCCCCGGTCGTCGCCGCGGCGTATCTCGGAAGTGTCGTCCTCGTCGCCGGCGTCAACCACGCCGACGGCCTCGCGGACCTCGGGGACGCCGCCGTCGTCCACGGCGACCCCGCGGAGCGCCGCGAGGTGATGCGGGACACGACTGTCGGCGTCGGGGCGGTCCTCGCGCTGGGGACCGTCCTCCTCGCGCTGGCGCTGGCTGCGCTGGCCGTTGCGGGGCTCCCGCCGCTGGTCGCCGTCGCGCTGGTCCTCGCTGCCGAAGTGGGGGCGAAGCTCTCGATGGCGACGCTGGCCTGCGTCGGCCGTCCGAGCCACGACGGGTTCGGTGCGACGGTGATCGACGGGAACGGCCCCCGCCGGCTTGTCGCCGCACTCGCCGTCGGTCTCCCGGCCGCTCTCATCGTCGTTCCGGCGACCGCAGCCGCAGTCCTCACTGGCCCGCTCCTGGCACTTTGCCTCGCTGGCTGGGCTGACCGGCGACTGGGCGGCGTCAGCGGCGACACGTTCGGCGCTGCCAACGAACTCACGCGCGCCGTCGCGCTCCACATCAGCGTCGCCACGTGGTCGCTGTTCGGTGGTGTCTGGCCGGTGCCGCTGGGCGATATGGGGGTGCTCGCATGAACGCTCTGGTGATGTGTGGCGGGCGCGGGACGCGGCTGGACACCGAGGCCGAGAAACCGCTCTTTCGAGTCGGCGGTGTCCCGATGGTCGACCGAGTCGTCGGCGCACTTGAGAATTGTTCCGTCGAGAGAATTATCGCCGCAACGTCGCCGAACGCGCCGGATACGCAGTCCCATCTGGACGTTCCCTGCGTCGAGACGCCGGGCGAGGGATACGTCGCGGACCTCGACGCGGCGCTGGCCGACAACCGGCTCTCCCGGCCGGTGCTGACCGTCGCCGCGGACCTGCCGCTGCTTGACGGCGAGATAGTTGACTGTGTTCTCGACGAGCACGACGGGGGGTCACTGACGGTCCTGGTCCCGGCCTCGCTGAAGCGTGCCCTCGGCGTGAGCGACGACACCACGTTCGAGCATGAGGATCGGGAGGTCGCGCCGACGGGCGTCAACGTCGTCGGCGACGGCCCCGACGATGCCTGGCTCACCCGGGACCGACGCGTTGCGGTCAACGTCAACACGCTCGCTGACGCGTGCGTGGCAGAACAGTGGCTGTAGCGACGGAACAGCGGAGGCAGTGCCGCCGCGAAACTTTCTCCACACCGCCCGCCGTAGTCCCTGTCCATGGACCCTGATTCGGTCGAGGGCTTGCGGGCGAGTGGCGGTGGTGGGGCCGGAGACGCCATCGGTCCGGACGGACGCGTGCCACACGGCAGCAGCGACGACCCGGACCTGCTGGATTTCAGCGCGAACACGAACCCCCGCGTCCCGCCGGACGCCGCGAAGACGTACCGGGAAGCGTTCGAGGCCGCCCGCTCGTATCCGGCGGACGACTACCCCGAGTTCCGGGCGGCCGCGGCGTCCTTTGTCGATTGCGAGCCGGAACAGGTGATACCCACGGCTGGCGGCCTCGAAGCGATACGTCTGGCGATCCAGACGACAGTTCGGAGCGGCGACAGCGTGCTCGTCCCGTATCCCAGTTTCGGTGAGTACGTCCGCGAGGTCCGGCTCCAGGGCGGGAAGCCGGAGTTCGTCCCACAAGACGAACTGCTGACCGCCGACCCGGCGGGCCACGCGCTCGCCATCGTCTGCAATCCGAACAACCCGACCGGCGAGGCGGCCGACCCGGCGCCGCTCCGGGCGTTCGCCGACGACTGTCTCAGCGCTGGAACGACGCTCCTGGTCGACGAGGCCTTTCTCGGGTTCACCGACGAGCAGTCGCTGGCGGGCCGTGAGGGCGTCGTCGTCGCGCGCTCGCTGACGAAACTGTTCGGCCTCCCCGGCGTCCGGATGGGCTACGCCGTCGGAGCGGGCGCGGCCAGGGACCGCCTCGCCACCGCACGCCGCGCCTGGTCGATGAGCGCCGCCGCGGCCGCGGTTGGCACGCACTGCTACGGGCAAGGCGGGTTCGTCGCGGAGACGAAGGCCCGCGTCGCCGAGGAGCGAGCCCGCATGCGGGACCGACTCGCGGCGCGGTTCGACGTGTGTCCCTCCGATGCCCCCTTCCTGCTGCTGTCGGTCAGCGACGATGACGTAACCGTGGACGAGATCCTTGCCTCGGCCCGCGAAGCTGGTATTGCCCTCCGCGACGCCCGGACGTTCCGCGGGCTGGACTCGCACATCCGCGTCGCCGTCAGAGCACCCGAAGAAAACGACCGGCTGCTGGACGCGCTGGATGTTTGAGACGACCGTTCGGGACGGTGTCTGTCAGGTCCGCCGCGAGGGTGCCAACTGGCTCTCGACGGCGTGGGACGGCGGCTACCGGCACGCCGATGCCGTCTACAACGTCACCGTGCCGGAGGGGTTCGAGCGGACCGACCTCGACGCCTACCGCGCCGAGCGCCTCTCCGCGGCTGGCTTCCCCCTCGGTCCGGCGCTGCTCACCGGCGTCCACATGGAGCACGCCCGCTGTGCCCGGAGCGGCCCGGTGTCGGTGCTGGCGACCGCGGGCCTCTCGAACCCCGCCGCGCTGCCGATGTCGGGAGAGAGTGAAGCGGACGACTCCGACGGAACAGCATCGAATCCGGCAGACAGCCCCGACTGGCGTCCCGGCACGGTCAATCTCGTCGTCGGCGTCGACCGAGCGCTGGACAGCGGCGCGCTGGCGACGCTGCTCGCCACGGCTGTCGAAGCGAAGGCCGCGACGCTGCTCGACGCCGCGGACGTCCCCGGGACCACCTCGGACGCGGCCATCGTCGGCTGTGTCCCGGCCGCCGAGTCCGCTCCGTTCGCCGGCAGCGCAACGGAAATCGGGGCCGCTGCCCGCGTCTGTGTCCGCGACGCTGTCCGGGCGGGTCTGGCCGCCCGGTACGACGGCGATACTCTGCCGACCGTCGACGGCGCGGCGTACGGCGTCGTCACCGACCGTGAGACGGAGGTGTTCGAGCCGTGAAAAAGCCGTTTATCACACGACATTCCCGGAGACCAAACTGCTAAACAGAATCCGGGCGAACGGACTGATATGAGCGACAACACGGCCGGACCGACCGCCGAGCCCATCAGCCCGAGCGCGCCCGAGGAGTTCGGGTTGGTGCAGGTCTGGTGGGGCGACGGCAAGGGCAAGACGACCGCGGCGCTTGGGATGGCGACCCGCGCCGTCGGCCACGGCTACCGCGTCCACCTCCTGCAGTTCATGAAGGGCGGGACCAGCACCGTCGAGGACGTGCGCGGAGAGTACAACGCCATCGCTGCGCTGCCGGGCTTCTCATACGAGAACGCGGGCCACTACGGCTGGCACGGCTTCCTCGACGGCAGCGAGGACGACGAGCACGAGGCCCGTGCGAAAGGCGCACTCGACCGGGCACAGGAACTCGTTCAGGCCAGCGCCGACGCCGACCTCTCGACGCCGCGGGATGCCGACGGGCCGCCAGAGGAGGGCGTCAACATGCTCGTCTTCGACGAGATTCTCTACGCCGCGAACCGCGGCCTCGTCGATCCGGCGGACGTGATTGGGCTCATCGAAGCCAAGCCGGACGACCTCGAACTCGTTCTCACGGGCGGGCACGAGCGGCCGGAGTTCCTGTCTGACCACGCGGACCTCATTACGGAGGTCAGCAAGGAGAAACACCCAATCGATGCCGGGCAGGGCGCGCGGAAAGGCACTGAGTTCTGAGTACGGCATCCCCGAACGGATTTATTGTTCGGCCAGCAGGTCATCGACGATCTCGCGAGCCGCTTCGACATGGTCGTCGGCGACGGCATCGCCAGTGCCCGCTACCTGCGACAGGATGTGGTCGACGGTCGCCAGCCGCTCGGCTAACACGTCCGCAGAGATATCGCCCTCGGCGATGTCGGCGGCGACAGCTTCTGCCTCCCCGAGCCAGCGGCTGGCCGTACGTTCGACCGGCCGCTCCCCGGTTGCAGCGAGGTGTTCGTACAAGGCCTGGAGTCGTTCGTCGGTCACAAATATATCTCAGCGGCCCGGCGCAAAGAACCTCGCCGAACCACTGATAGTCCAGGCGGCCCCAGACCGTCGTAATGGCCCACACGCTGCTGGTCGCCGGAACGGCGAGCCACGTCGGCAAGTCCACCGTCGCGGCCGGCCTGTGTCGCTACCTGGCCGACCGCGGCGTCTCGGTCGCGCCGTTCAAGGCCCAGAACATGAGCAACAACGCCCGGGCGACACCCGGCGGCGAAGTCGGCGTCTCGCAGTACGTCCAGGCCCGCGCGGCCGGCGTCGCGCCGTCGACCGACCACAATCCGGTACTCCTGAAACCGCGGGGGGACGGCGAATCCCAGCTCATTCTGGATGGCGAGGCGGTCGGGCATTTCGAGGCCCGGGGATACTACGACGAGCACTGGGAGGACGCGCTGGACACCGCCCGCGCGGCCCACGACCGACTCGCCCGGTCCCACGACGTGATTGTCGCCGAGGGCGCGGGCTCGATTGCCGAAATCAATCTACACGACCGCGACCTGGCGAACGTCGAGACGGCGCGTTTCGCCGACGCCGACATCCTGCTCGTCGCCGACATCGAGCGCGGCGGCGTGTTCGCCTCGCTCGTCGGGACGTTGGAACTGGTGCCCGACGACATCCGGGACCAGGTGGCCGGCGCGGTCATCACGAAGTTCCGCGGCGACCGCTCGCTGCTTGACCCCGGCATCGACGAGTTCGAGGACCGGACCGGCGTCCCCGTCCTCGGCGTGATTCCCCACGACGATCCGGGCCTCCCCGAGGAGGACAGCGTCGCGCTGCCGCCGGTCGGCGAGCGGTCTGTCGTCGGTGCGGACGACGGCGTGCCCGACGACAAGAGTGTTACCGTCGCCGCCCCGCGGCTCCCGCGCATCTCGAATTTCACTGACTTGGAGCCACTTGCCAGCGAACCCGGCGTCAGGGTCGCGTACGTTCCGCCCGACGCCGCCCTGGATGACGCCGACGCGGTGGTCCTGCCGGGGAGCAAGAACACCGTTGACGACCTGCTGGCGCTTACCGACGCCGGATTCGGTGACCGACTACGGGCGTTCGACGGCCCCGTCGTCGGCCTCTGTGGCGGCTACCAGATGCTCGGTGAGGCGATCACGAACGCCGCAATCGAGGGGACCGGCGACGCGGACCGCGTCGAGGGTCTGGGCTTGCTCCCGGTGACGACGGAATTCAGCGAGTCGAAGACAGTCGAACACGTCCGGCGGGACCTCCGTGGCGTCGGGCCGCTCTCCGGGGCGAGCGGGACTGTCGAGGGCTACGAGATCCACATGGGCGACTCGACGCTGACGGGTGAGGCGGCCCGGCCGTTCGACAGCGACGGGGCGGCGACCGACAGCGTTCTGGGAACATACCTCCACGACCTCTTCGTCAACGACAGTGCGAGGGTTGCCTTCGTGCGAAACACGTTCGAGACCGCTGGTATCGACCCGCCTGCGGCGAGCGAGCGAAACCACGGCGACCCGTACGAGCGAGCGGCCGACCTCGTCGCCGACTTTGTTGACCTCGGACCGCTGGGACTCGCTGAGTAGTGGCAGTTTGATACTCGCTTAAATTCCGGAAATTTATATACGGCCAGACCGCAATATTCTCCAATGGTCGAAGTGTTCGCGGTCGCCAGTGGGAAGGGCGGGACTGGCAAGACGACGAGCACCGTCGCCCTCGGGATGGCGCTGTCCGACCGCTACGACGTGACGGTGGTCGACGCCGACACCGGCATGGCGAACCTCCTGTTTCACGCCGGCCTCTCGGATGCAGAGACGACGCTGCACGACGTGCTGGCGGACGACGCGCCCGTCGAGGCGGCCACGTACGACCGGTTCGGGCTGACCGTCGTTCCCTGTGGAACGAGCCTCGACGGCTTCAGGGACGCCGACCCGGACCGGCTCCGGGACGTGGTTGCGGCGCTCGCAGAAGACACGGATATCATCCTGTTGGACTCGCCGCCGGCGCTTGACAGCCGGACCGCCGTCCTTCCAATCGTGCTGGCAGACCGCATCGTCGTCGTCCTCCAGCCGACGATTCCCGCCATATCGGACGGGCTGAAGGTCCAGGAGTACGCGACGACCTACGACACGGACATAGCGGGCCTCCTGTTCAACAAGGTCCGCGAATCCGAGTCTATCGAACAGGTCTCGGAGAAGACAGAGCGGTACTTCGACGGGCCGACGCTGGCCGCGGTCCCCGAAAGCGAGCGGGCACGTGAGGCACGGCGTGCCGGCCGGCCGCTGCTGGCCCACGCCCCCGAATGCGAGGCGGCGACGGCCTACCGGGTGGCCGCCGAATCGCTTACCGTGCGGGATGGGACGGCCGCCGACGCCGCCGACCGGTTCCAGAGCGCCGTCATCCCCGAGTCACTATGAAGCTCCCCCGCGGCCGACTCGACAAGTCTCGCGTCGTCACGGACCCGCGGGACACGCTCGCCGACGTGCTCGACCGCGAACTGACCGGCTACGCCGTCTTCGAGTCCCAGGAGACGCTCCTCCTCGATGGCGAGGGGCGAGGGGTCATCACGTTCACTGACGGCGTACCCGTCCTGACCTACCACACCGGAACTGACCGCGGCGGCCCGCCGGCGCTCGCGGACCTCGCCATTCCCGGGCCGTACCACGTCTCGTTGTACACGCTTGACGCCGCTGACCTCGAATCAGCACACGAAGCAACCGGCCTGCGAGTGCCGCCCGGGATGCCCGCCGAACGGCTGGGCGGCGACCCGGCGCTGGCCGACAGCACGCGACGGGCGGCTCCCGACGAGCGGCTGTCGGCGACAGACGACGACGCGGCAGCAGCCGAGGACGGAACCACGGAACAGAGCGCCGTCGAAGCGTTCCTCGACGATGCGGAGAAAATCGAGGCCATCAAACAGCAGGCCCGCTCGGAAGCTCGCGAACGCGCACAGCAGTGGGAGTTCTGAGGGGTACCGCTTGTGTGGGATTCTATACGGGTACCGATGCCATCGGTCTGCTTTGCGACAGGTCCTCAGTGTGTACATCGCGACACGGCCCCCACGCTGAAAACGAACCACCGTGACGGCTCATACGGATTGTTGGAGCGATGTCCCGGTATGTCCTGACCCGAAATCAGCACGATCCGGGGATAATCTATAACAATCCGTCTCAGTCTGCTCGCACAGGGATCCACCACACCCGCGACCGCCCCCCGACTTTCTTGCTCGTGATATCGGTCTCTGCTTCGAGGTCGTGGAGTTTGTTCAGCGCGGTCCGGCGCGAACAGCCGAGTCTGTCCGCGACCTCCGACGCTGTGAGTGGCTCCGCGTAATCGCCTCGGTGTTTGAACACCTCGATAACATCCGATTCAGTGTACTGGATCTCCCGCCCAGGCGGAGACATACTTCTGGTAACGATTGCCACACACTTATACTGTCGGCCATTATTTCATTTTGGCTGACGATATAGAAAATCACCGACCAGTGGAAGTGAGCAAGCCAGCGCCGAGACCGAGGAGACCCCGAGTGTTACAGCCTCTGTAACATGTCTTTGGTCCTCGAACAGTTACAGCAAATAAGTATAGGCACCCGCCAGCAGTAACCTGTGCCGGGGATACGCCATCCCGCCCTCCAGTGAGTGCTGGAGCGCCGACCAGTGCTCCCTTCGGCCCTTCCATGCGGACGACACCAGTCAGCGCCCGGGTTACTGCTTGTTTTCTTGCACCGACAGGACCGCCTCAAGCGGCTGTGACCGCTCTTTGTATCGGCCGAATACTGTCTCAGCCCAGCTATACACCGCTTTGGCGTCGGATTCGGCTATCGCCCGGACGTTGTTCCGGTCGTCGTAGGCCGCCAGACAGACCCGCGAGCGGTCCAGCGCGAGGCCGATATCGAGCGGGGCGTCGTGGACGTACGTGTCGATGTTCTCGTGTTCGACGCTTCGCTGGAGAGCGTCTGAGAAATCGGACTCGGATCGTTCGAGCACGCTGTGGTCGATGATGAACTCGATATGCGTCCCCGTTTCGAGCAGTTCCACCGCGACGTCGTTGAACACCGACGTCACGATCGGCGAGATGGCCCGAACGTCGCCCTCGACCTCGCTGAGCCAGTCTGTGAACCGACCAATCGCGGCCAGGGGATTCTGTTCGGAGCTCGTCGTGAGGCAGTCAGGGTCTAACAGGTCAGCTGGGAGATCTGCCGCGATAGAACCGAGATGGGCGGCCAGCGGACCGACCGCCCGAGCCCGTTCGACCTCGCTCATGAGTGCCGTGTACTGGTCGAACACCCGCTCTCCGGTCACCGTGAGTCGGTACTCGCCGTCCCGTTTGACGACCCACTGGCGCTCGGAGAAGCCCGCGAGTATCCGCTGAATCGTAGTCCGCGTCGCGTCCACCGTATCACACAGGTCGGTGGGCCTTGCCGGACGCTCCCGGAGCTGGGCCAGCACCGCGAACCGCTGTGGTGACCCAGTGAGGAACTGGCAGTCCTCGAACGCGGTATCGTCCGGACCCTCCGTCATTGCACACGTCTGCGTGGGCGACCGTCTTAGCCTCTTTGCCGTTTGGCAACACTGACAGAATCTTTACGAACTATTCGTCACCGAACGAGCCGAGACTGGTCTGGGTCCCGCCGTCTTCCGCGCCGTTCGACGCATCCGTCCCGTGTGCCGCGGCGATACGTGCAGCAGCCTCGCGGCCGCCGGAGAAGGACGCGCGGCGCGCGATAGCCGGGTCGCGCAGGGCGGCGGCCGCATCGGCACGAACCGCCTCGTACCGTCGACGGAACGCCTGTCGGGCCGCGTCGTAGTCGACGACCGGGTGCGGGTACTCCTCGCCGACGTCGACGCCACAGGACGCCTGCACGTGGACCGGCGTCTGCTCAGGCCGGTCGAGGTACTCGTCGGGGAGCGAATCGAGTTCGGGCACCCACCGACGAATGAACTCGCCGTCCGGGTCCTGGTCGCGGACCTGCTTTCGGGGGTTGTACAGCCGGAGCGTCGGCTTGCCGACCAGTCCGCACTGGGACTGCCACTGGGTGTAGTTGATCGCCGCTGAAGCGTCAATGAGGTGGTGGTAAAACCAGTCCGCGCCGATCCGCCAGGGCTGCTGGAGGAGGTGGTAGTAGACTGAGGCACACATCGCTCGCATCCGGAAGTTGAGCCAGCCCGTCTCTTTGAGACAGCGCATCGAGGCGTCGACCATCGGAAACCCGGTCCGTCCGTGCTTCCAGGCGGCCACCAGGTCGGGGTCGTACTGCGCCGCGTTGAACCCCTCGAACACCGGGTTCACCGCCGTATCGAGCCAGCCGGCCCAGTCTTCGAGCTTCTGTTCGTAGTGTTTGTTCCAGAACAGCCGCGAGACGAACATCTCTTTCCCGCGGCCGTCGGGCGCGTGGTCCTCGATGTGCTGGATGACCTGCCGCACGGAGAGACAGCCGAAGGCGAGGTACGGCGAGAGCCCGCTGGTCCCGTCCCGCGCGTCCGTCGGCGCGGAGATGTTCCCCGGATAGTCGTCGATCCGCTCGGCGAACGCGGCCAGCCGGTCGCGCGCTGGTCCGGTCCCGCCGCGCGGCACCGCAGATTTCGACGGCGTGAGGTCGTAGTAGTCCTCAATCGTGCTGATGTCGATGCCGCTATCGAAGCTCCGAGAGGTGACCGTGCTCGGGTCCCAGTCGTACTGGTCGGCAGCGAACCACGCCGACACGTCGTCCTGCCACCCGTCGCGGGTATCAGCTCGGTCCCGCACCAGGCCGTCGCCGTCGACGAAGGTGACGTCACACTGTTCCCGCACGCGACGGTCCCGCTCCCGGCCGTACCGTCCCGTCGGAACGGCCATCGTCACGATGTCCCAGCCGGCCTCACGGAACCGCCCCAGCACGTTTACCGGGTCCCCGTGGGCGTAGGTGAGCCCCCGACCGGTCGCGGTGTGGTACTGGTCCGAGAGGTCGGCCAGACAGTCGTGCAGAAACCGAACCCGGCTGTCACAGGCGAGGCCGTCCGCGCCGTAGAACGCCGGGTCAAACACGAACAGCGGGAGCATATACTCGGACGACGCAGCCCTCGCTACCGCGGCCTGGTCGCGAACCCGCAGGTGTTCGCGATGCCAGACGACCGTCCCGGACTCGTCGTCGGCGAGCGTCGGAATCGCGTCTCCCCGTGGGATGAGCGTGTCGTCCGACTCCAGTCCCGGCATACGCACCAGTCGAATCATCGTTGGACCGCAGACACCACTGTCTTTCGGCTCCCGAAGCCACGCCGTTCGGGACCGTCGTTTCTGTGGCCGGATCAAACGCGCAGATGGCAACTGGTTACGACGAGTGGTCCGGATAGATAGTGGGGCCCAGACGCTCAGAGAATCTGCTTCAGGAGGTTCCGCTCGGCCCGCTGGAGGTGCTCGTTGACGGTCGAGGTCTCAAGGCCCAGTTCAGTCGCAACTTCGCCCGCCGAGGCTTCCTTGGGAACTTCGTAATACCCCATCTCCCAGGCCGTCTCGATGACCTCCCGCTGGCGGCTCGTCAGGCCATCGAGCAGATACTCGGGACCGTCGTACCCGCCGATTCGGTGGAGGGTCGGCGAGACACCCGCGTCCTCGTACCCACCGAGTTGGTCGGATATCGCCTCGTGGGGACCGACGAGCGACATCGTGGCTCCGTGTTCGTCGATCTCCGGGTCGCAGGTGCCGATTAGCTCGTCGGCCGTCGCTTCGAGACTAGCCGGGAGGTCCGGCGCAGTGAACGAGATCACGTACACATGCGAATCCACCCGCTCGGTTACGTGGTTGTACTGGTCGACGTAGTCGAGTCCGGCGAGCGCGTCCTCGTCACAGCGCGTCTCGACTTCGATCTGCACGACCGCCCCGTTGCCGCGACAGGCCAGTTCCTCGAACGCGAGCAGACCGGCCTCGCTGGCGATCGAGAAGAGCTCCTCGATGCCCATCGCCGCCAGCTCACCGTCGGTGATACTGATCTCGGCTTCTCGCATACGTTTCAATTGAGTGATCATCGACTACAAGTTTGTGCCCAGTATACTGGGAAGTGGATGAGTCAGTAGGCCGTCACTCCGGACGGGCCTCGATAGCGGTGATGATACCGAGCAAAGCTGACGACGACTCAGTTGTCGTTAACGGCGATGCGGCGACGACATCGAGCGGCTCCTGATTCCACCGACAGCTGTGTTTCTCGAAGTGGGCGTCCGCCCGCCAGTCCTGAAACCAGGCGATGGCACCGACGCTGCTCCGACCGTGCTCCAACAGGAGAACCCGCCCATCGGGCGCACAGACGCGGCCCATCTCCGAGAGTGCCGCCACTGGGTCGGGAAACGTACACGTCGACAGGGAGGAGATGACGGTATCGAAGCTGTCGTCCGGGAACGCCATGTTCTGTGCGTCCATCTCGTATAGCGTCGTCTCTTGTTGGCTGTCTTCGAGGCGTTGCCGTGCCGCTGTGAGCACAGCATCACTGATATCGATGCCGACGTACTCGGTGTCGGCGGCGAGGTACGTGGCGTTGGTCCCGACACCGCAGGCTACGTCCAGGGTTCGGCCGGTGGCGTCGCCAAACAGCGCTCGGCGATATCGCCCACTGAGCGCCCGGTTCAGCCAGTCCATCCGGGCCATCGTCGTGGCCTGTTCCCGGTACGTCTCCCTGACATCGGCAATAGTATGCCGTTGCTGTCCGGCGAGCACGGAGAGTCTTTCATCATCTCGGGTCATCGTCGATATGTCACCGGTGTCACTGCCGTACGCATCAGTCATAGTTACTCTCCGCGGTCAGTGCCCGAGCGAACGCTGTTGCCCCCGAGAGCGGCGTCCCCACGGTCGCGGCGGGGACCTCGGTGGCCCACGCTTCGTACGCCTCACGGTCAGGGAAGGCCTTGACGTACGGACAAATAGCAGCGTAGCCGTCCTGCAACGTCGGATCACCCCCGGACCGCTCGTGTGCGTCCAGCGCGATACCGAGCGAGAAGACGGCCGTTTCGGGAGTGACCGAGAGTTCCTCGCCCCCAACGGCGCGGGCTTCGACGACTGCCCCGTCGGGGCTGACAGTGTGAATATCGACCGGGCTGTCTTCCAGCGACGCGAGAATGACCGCGTCGTAGAAACACCGGAAATGGTAGCGCTCGCCGTCTACCGCACCCCAGTGGGCAGAGTCCCCGTCAGTGTGGCAGAGTTGTTCGACATCGATGGAGCCGCCGCCAGCCCGCCGACGGATCTGCTCGCCCCACTCGGCCAGTGTATCGACCGACTCGACGCCGAGGAACCGACCGAGTGCCGTTCGCAGGTCGTCGGGAAGCTGCTTCTCCAGCGTGACCTCGCCTAGCCAATGCCCGCCGCTTCGAGTGTCCGTTTCCTGTTCGGTACTGCCACAGCATCTATCAGTGTCTTCGATCGTCGTGGTATCGCTGTCAGTGTTAGACATTCCGCCTGGACAAACGAGACATCAGCCCCTCGTCCTTGCTCCCAGTGTGCTGGGCAGGTTTATACACGGAACGGGCGCACTACTACACCGTGCACGTCGTGGATAAGTGCCGCAACGCAGGACAATCCGCCGTGTGAACCGCCTCATCATGGCCCAAACCGGAGTCAATGAGAGCACCGCAGGTGATGTCGACAAGATGTAACGGATCGCCGGACGACCTTGGTATGTCGCTTACCGCCAGCACCGCCGAACAGTTACCGTCGCTATCACGGCGATCACGATGGGGACTGTCGTTGCGGGATACGAACCCACGAACAGGAACCCGAGGAAGCCGATTGCGATCGGTATCGACGCGGTGATCGGAGCGGACGGTCTGTGGGTCGTCTCTGGGTGTTTTCGGGAGAGTTCTGTGGCCCTATACTGGATCGGTATCATATCGCCACGTTCGTACCAGACGGTTGTCGGCCTGACTCCCACGTTACTGGAGGTATTTAATACAGAGACGATTGTCCCCACCATCTTACACGCCAGTCCGGGACAATGGCTTCAGGCCGATATTCAGTTCATCAGCTCAGGCAAGAGCCGGCGGTCCGTAGTCGTATCAGAAAGGTTACCCCGCGGGCCCCGTGCTAGCCGATAATGGAATTCGAGTCCACGCGCCGGCGCTTCATGCAACTCGCCGGAACGACCGCGACAGTATCGCTCGCCGGCTGTAACGCCCTCCAGTGAGGAACCAGCGATGGAACGGAGACGGGTACGGGGCCGCAAAGCCAAACCCAGACCGCAGAGCCTGCCACGGTGACGGTCAGCGTCGAACCGGACCAGGAACAGCTACGGGAGCGCCAACAGGAGATTCAGTCCGAACTCCAGGCAGGGAATCTCACACAAAGCGAAGCACAGGCGGAATACCGCACTGCACAGGAGAGCTTGATCGAAGAGGCGATCAGCACCTTCGAGGAGCGGGCGACGTCCGATCTCGGTCTCACCATCGACGATTCGGTTTCCGAAGCCGGTGCGCTGTTGATCACTGGCCCGCCAGCCGGCCTCATCGATACCCTCTCGGTTGAGAGCGTCACCGGCCTCTTCCCGCAAGCGACGTTCGAACGAATCAGGTCACAGGCCCGAACCGAGACGCCGGGGGCTTCGGAATAAGCTCGTGTTCTGAGTGCCGTGATACCGGCCCAGCGCACGAGACATTGATTATGTTCTCGTCAGCCTGAGTTGGCCGAGCAGATTCGGACTGAGGCCCGAGAGGTAGCCGGTAACGAGACACTTCGCCTGCGGCCAGCGTCGTGGGGGCTGCTTCGGGAAGCGCGATGCGATGCTCGACTTGGGGACATGGCTGTCTGCGACGGGGATTTCCTCATGTTCCCCCGATCGACGCTGCACCGCACCCACTGCGATCCCGACAATCGCCAGGTCAACCGTCCGCTTGGTTACGACGCAAATAGTGAACCGGTGTTGCTCTGCAACGTTACAGCGCTGGTTGATACAACGAGAATGTGAGCTCAAAGGTTTCGAGTTCGGTTCACACTCTACCAACCCTCCCGTAACTCCCCGGTGACGACAGCCTCGGACTGTTTGACGGTTCGAGGCAAGCGGCATGCCTCCCATGGACCAGAGCCGTCGTCAACAATTCGTCTGAGATAGCAGGTACGTCAGTGTCATTGACCGACTCTTTTGACTCGATTTCCTTGATCAAAGGTCGATACTTCCTGCGGTTTCTGCATATCAATCCCTGCTTCCGAACAGACATCTCGGTCAGACAGTTGCGGTAAGTCGACTAATACCACCCCGATGGCCGCTAACATAGATCCCTGTCTCGGTTGGTGCGATGTCACTAGGTGCGACCGAGAGCCCAGTACGCCAGCGCCGACTGCCCTCCGTGGTTGCGAGAGCGAGCAGCGTGCCCGCATCGCTACCATGCTCTGAACGATCCCCGTAGCCAACCAGAAGTGTCCCATCAGCAACAGCGGGATGGCCAACACGGAGATCCGCGTCATCTGAAAGCACAATTCCGCTGTCGCTAATCGACTCGCGATGCATCCATTCAAGCCCGCCTGTTTTGGCCCGGAGTGCAAAGACGACGAACTCAGCCGGCTTTTCATGCCCCTCGCATACGAACACACGTGTCCCATCGTATGCCAGTGATGAAAACGCCGCCGCGCCATTACTGGCTCCCCCCTCGAACTGCCACCTGACGGACCTCGTGCCAGCGGCACCAGTTGCCAGCGTCCCGCTGGCATCCGTTGACCAGATAATGCCGCTGTCCAGCGCCGTCGTTCCATTCCCGGTCACGAGTGGAGAATTTGGGTACCGAACCGAGACAGACGTCCGATCAACAACTGGCTCACCGTCATGTTGCCGAATGCCGAGGAGGAGTTGCTCCGGCCGGGCATAACTCATGAGTACACGGTGGTCGGTGACTGCGAGTCCACCGGGATCCTGAAGGATGCGGTCATCTTCAAGTTCGTCACCGAGGTAGAGCCGCCATCGCTCCCGTCCGTCCTCGGGCACGAGCCCGTGCAGCCCGTAGCTCGTCTGGACGTAAACGCAACTGGGCGTTGCAGTTGGAACTGGTGCAAACCGTTCTGGTGATGTGTTCGGCCTAGTCAGGTATTGTTCGGGCACATCGTCGGCGACCCGGTCGTAAAGGTTGACCCGCCATCGCACCGTTCCCCCGGATACGTCGACGGCAATCACGTCCGTCTCGTAATCGGTGAGATAGAGTGTCCCATCAACAAGCCCACCAAACTGGGGATACAATGGGTCAGAATCTCGAAGCTGCCGACTCCAGCGACGAGTGCCGTCGGTCGCGTGGTATGCGGTCAGATTCAGACCGTTCTCGTTTTCTGTGCCAAGAATGACTGTCTCGCGAGTTGCAACAGCGAGATGTGTCGACTCTCGCCCCCCTTCCTCTGTCGATTGTTCGTGCGCCTGCCAGTCAACCGTGGACTGCTCCTGAAAACCGGTCGAACTACGTGCAGTATTTTGCAGTCCCCTTCGAGGATACCGCCACTCACTGGCCGGTGATGACCAAGTCGTTCCGAGTGAGTCCGGTGGTTGCTCTCCATAGTTGTTGTTCGTAGAGAGTGAGGGACAGCCTGCAAGGCTGGCAATACCAGTGGTTCCCAGGGTCTGAAGGACAGTACGGCGAGTTGGAGGGACCATCGAACACAACGTTGATTCGCGTATCTAAAAGTCATTTGGCAAATCAAAGAGTGCGTGCTGGTGTCGACAAACTAGCCGAAAGTCAAATTCAGTCTGAACAGAGTATATCCTAAATACTGTTCATTCTCTCTGTTCTGCCTTTCTCCACTGGATCTCTCATATCAATAGAAGACGTGTCAGAATCCGTGACGACTTGTAAATATTCATTCTTCAACACGGTACAATCACGGTTTGACCCTTCAGGAAGTACTTAGCTTCTCCCGAAGATGGTAATGATATGAATTGTCCTCCCTCCCTCACGCAGGCCCCACGCGCTGCCATTGCCGCCAAGGTAGTCAAACACGTCACCGCCCACCTCCATTCCTCACGGAGGGTCAAGATACACTGCCGCCGTTTGGATAGACGATGAATCAGGTCCTCCGTCCGGTTTTGCTTGCCGCCGCGGATCTGGGTGTCGGCGGTCTGCTCTACCAGCAGGTCTCTGCGGCCCTTGGCGTTGTACTGGTCATTGCTGGAATGCTGGTACTGGGTCGGGTCGTATACCAGGCGCTGATCCATGGGAGCTCGATGCTTTGGCGTCGCGCCCAGAGAGCATCCCTCAGCAGGACCTAAGACGCATGTCCAGCCATGGGGTCCTCTTTGCGATATTTGCGGTCGTCTGGGGAATGGTCGCGTTCGCAGTTAGCATTGACGCGAGCAGACGTGACCGTAATGGCGGCTTCTGGGTCCTTCTGACGTTTTTGACCGGTCTATTTGGGGCCATCCTCTACGGGCTGGTCGTTCTGACCACGAATGACCCAACCGGCGACAGGGAGTCCAGCGACGAACGGGACTCCGAGCTTGTCCGCATCTGTCCGACTTGTTCGTCAAAGTACGACACTGCGCAAAACTACTGCGGTGAGTGTGGGGCTGAACTAGGTCCCGAGGACGAATCACCGGTCGGACGGCGGCTCAAAACCGGGTCAAAGCGATATTGTAGCAATTGCAAGTCCGAAGTCGGTCGAACGGCGAGTGCCTGCCCGAATTGTGGGGCCGTTTTCTAATCGACTCGGGCAGCCTTAACGCTGCCTTCCATGTTTTAGTTATCTTTGCACGGTACGTCGGAGAAGTGTAGAACTATCATCAGTTGGAAGTATCTGAGTGAAGCGGGATCGCTGTGCTGAACACATCCTCTGTATCTCGTACGGCGGTACTGACAGAACCCGAGGGGGTCGGTCAAATCGTGGTGCATACAGGGCGCGTATCTTGACCGAGACTTCTCGGAACATCCGTTGTTCGAATCGGTCAGTGCGTACAACTACTAAGCGGCGTATGCTCTAATCAGGGTCTCAGACTAGTCGCTGTTTCGGTCAGTACAGTTAATTGACTGCTCAGAGTCCATCACCGTCTTTCAGCAACCGAAGTAGCAGACCGAGAGTCAGAGTCATCACGACAAAGACTGTGAGAATTATAATTAGCGTCCCCAGCTCAATCATATGTGAGTTCGAGTAGTCGGTCATAAGAGGCTACTGCCATGGCTTTCCTCTAAACACACTCGGTCGGCAGCAGTGAGTTCGAATCGATCACCGCTCTTAGTTGATGAGGAGTTCGGGTGTGACGAGTAAAATTACGAGCATACTCACCAGCACGACAAGTGCCGTGAGCCGCAAGACGCCAGCTGCCCGTCGTCGAGGTTTCGGCAGGGACTCGGCAATACCGGAGAGGGCCATCCCGGCGCTCAGAAACAGTCCAGCATAAAACGGTGTCGCCCCTTCTATAATGACGTAGTACCCTTGCTGCCCGGCCAGCAGAAGTGCGCCACAGAGGTAAACCAATGCAAGACCTCTGGAGGGGTCGCCGAACACGGTTTCATCGATGATGGAGGGCATCGAGCGTGTCGTCTCCCGCGACGTTCAAATGTTGCGGGGATTCGCGCACCCGACACTGAGACGAGGATGGTTTGATGGTGAAACAGTGCTGATGGCGGTAACAGACTCGCCCCCTATATCTTGCACGGCTACTAAAACAGATCTCTAGATTTGTACCCGGAGAATAACCCTATGATACGTTGCTGACACCGATCCACTGGAACGTCCTGTTTCGACCAGCCAGAATGAGGCTGAAGTCCTCAATCGTCAGCTGGTACATCGGTTCGGTCACCTCGATGAACGAGACATTGCGAGATGATTTGAACCCATCTCGGATGGTCGAAAGAGAAAGTCGCCAGATGTCTCCGTTCCGTTCGTATCGTGGTTTCATTCCGAGTTCAACCTGTAACCGCATTATGTCCTGTGCCAACTGTTTGCTGGCAGTGTAGTATTTGATAGACTCATGTCCATCACCGTCAACCAGCGTTCGAAAAAGGAGCTCTTTCTGTTCAGCACTGCACTCCCAGATGAAGTCGGGGAGATGCATATCCTTCGACCCAGTCCCACAGAGGCGGTTCAATAATCGACCAAAAATAACCGAGCCAAAGCTAAACGACCGGTCCTGTGTATCCACCGAGAGATTCATTCGCTCCAGAAGAGTTGCTATCCGGTCCCGATACCTGGGAGTCTCTTGAGCAATCTGGACGACAGCTGAATCAGAATCTTCTTTCCATGTAACGGATCCCTCGGTGATGAACCAGCCAAGGAACTCAATGAAATCGTCCCCGTCAAAGCGGTAGGGTCGGTACCAGTGGTTTCGCCCGGCGTGTACTGTTACATTTTCGGCCAACGCTTCCAGTTCGTTCTGGTACGTTTTGAACGTCTCCGCATCAAAAAAGTAGCCGTAGTGACTATTCGCCCGACAAGGTTCACAGCCATCTGGAAGGATCCGCCTCACAGTATGGCCATGACGGTCGAATTCGGCACGAGCCTCGAAGTCAGCGAGTACGTCGGTGATATCAACCTGCGGAAGACGCGTGCCCGGTCGAGATCGCCATTTATTGAGAAACCGATAGTTAATCCGTTCGGGTAGATTCCGTGCTCGAACGAACCGTGGATTCGAAATGCGTTTCGTTGTATAAGGAATCCGATGATCTGGCATTACGCGAAAATCTGAACGACGTGTCTTGATACTAACAATCTCTTCGGCAGGGTTGAGCGGCATTATATCGACGACTGCTTTCGGCTTGACGATACCGGTCACTGGATTGAGTGCCAGAACAGAATCCGTGGTGTCTAGGTCTGCGATAGAACACAGACCGGTTGTTGTCACCACCTCAGTGTCCCCGGTAAATCCGCCGTTGCACAGTTCATTCACATTACAGTTTGGCGGTTCCGGATCGGAGCTTGTACCTTGGATCATCACTACACTTTGCCCCCGTCTTCTGATTTAAATGTCAGTTGTACACATCACTATTTCAGGTGGAATTTTCATATACCGACTAGATCTGTGTCCGTGGTAGATCAGTTTTGTCGACAAGGTTTGAGAGAAAGCTACCAACATAGATTCCGTTCCGTCACTATCAGGAATCCTGGGATGAGTTCTGCTTGAAAATGCTGGTAGGTATGACTTTCATGTGGGGTTACTGCATACCGTTTTATTTGCCGGCACGATACTCACGGGATGCCAGATACATTTGAACAACACTAACCCTGGAAGACGTATTCAAACGAGAGCATCCAACTTGCCAAGTTAACCTTGGGAAAATCCTCCGGTAGAATAGATCAAAGCGGCTCTCGTAGTTCCTAGACACCCACCGACAAGCACACAGAACGGGCAGGCGGCCGAAACAGGGCAAGAAGAGAGGCGAGCGGGGCGCTACGTGGGAAATACAGACCGACCAAGCAGAAATTACCAAGACAATAACCAGTTCCAACCTTAGACCGAATCGCCAGACAGCAACTAAGGTTGGAAATCCATACACACCATACCTATCAGATGTATAGAATAGTTTCGCGTGACACGGTATTTCCAGACTGACTGCGAGCGGGGCGCTGTCCCACGAATATGGCCGCGCTGGCCAGTTAGCCACGGGATTCGCCAGCTGGATTCCCAACGCATCTAGCCAGGCTCGACAGCGAATATTCACCTTGTTGCGGTGCCGATGGCCTGGGTTGGACACCCCCAGATCGACAAAGGACGGTTTTGGCCCGGTTTGTCGGTCTCGATCGCCCCAGACTAGCCTTGCAGGTTCCGTGGATCCGGCCGGTCGATGCGGTCGAGCAACTGGTTGACCGTGATCATATCCGAAAAGCCGGGTTCGTCGATGGTGAAGGAACTCGCGGGTGTGCTTTCGGAATACGTTTTCTCGACACGAGGCTCGCCCTCCAGGGGATCGTTCAGCGCAGCGAGAATCTCGTGGGCGGCGTCGTGTGACATCGCGATCCAGATCGCCTCATCAGGGTCACAGGCGGCCATCTTGTCGAAATCAGCGGGGACAGCACGTCGAAGGTCATTGTTGACCCGCTCGGCCTCAACCGTGACACGAATCTCACCGTCGGCATCCAGCCCGACCAGATCAAGCCGATGGAGGGAATAGGACTCCGACACTGCCTCGACGGCCTCCTCATCCGTGCCCATGAACGTCGCGGCCGGGAGCGAGCCGTCCTGAATCTCGTAGTAGGGAACGACCTTCGTCACCGGTGAATCCTCGTCCCCGACGTACTCGCGTTCGAGATACAGCCGGGCTGCCTCCACAGCGAGGACGTGCTCACTGGATTCCTCAAGGTCGCCACATTCGTGGCCGTAATCGACGCCACGGCGGTACGACTCCCCGATAGCGTCCCTACCCGCGGGTGTGACCGAGTACAGGCGATGGGGGCGGTCCGTATCGTGGCGCAGGACATCGGCATCACACAGGTCCTGGACGGCATCGCTCTCGATCCCGACGTATTCCTGCAGACGGAGCATCGAATCGGACAGGAGATCGTATTCAAGCGGGTCATATCGGAGTTGCTGGGCGTTGTAAACGGCCTGCAGGAAACACAGCTGTGTCGTCGACCACTCGCTGGTTTCCCGTTCCTCGGCCGACCGCTTCAGATTCAGCGTACAGATCGGGACGTCATCAGGGTCGACATCAGCCAGGGAGCCACAGCAGGCGATCGCCCGCCGCATCCCGTCAATAGACGGGTCATACCGGTTGCCACAGTCCTGGCAGTGGAGGGCGTGACTCTCACGGTCATAGGAGACCCTCTCTGGGAGGCGCCGCGTCTGCGGGAGGGCGCTATCGACACGCATGGCCCCGGACTCGTGGGTCGGATCACTGCCATCGTCAGTTTCATCGGCAGTACTCGGTGCCTGAAGCGTGAGGCCGGCTTTCGACCGTGTCCGGGCCGTTACATCCGCAATTAACGGCTCCAACTCGTCGGTGGGAATTGACTGTCCAGGGCCGTCTGGATCGCCGGCTGGCAGCGACAGGGATTCCACCTGAAACGGTCGTGGTTCGGGCTGGTCGAAGGGAGCAGGCAACTGGACCAACCATTCCCCTCGGGGGAGCCACTTGAGCTGATCAGCCATCTCTGTCGCTGACATATCCGCGGTCGTGAACCGGCTGGCCAGCCGGTCATCAGTCGGGACGTTCCCGGTGACGTACGTCGAGACGTTGTTGAGTAACTCCCGGTAGACGGCGTCGTCAATGCGGCGTAGCTGGTCGGGAAACTGCATCGCGAGTGTGACCCCGACGCCGAACCCACGGGACTGTGAGAGCAGATCTTGTAAGATATTTGAGGTGAAAACTGAGGCGGCCTCTTCGAGATACACATTAACGAGGTTATATGATTCCGTCGCGGGTGTCGACTGGGCGCGCCGGCGCAGCGCAGACCAGAGGTTCGACAGTAATACAAGCGTCATGACACGTTGGGTATCCGTCCGAACGCGGCCAGTGTCGACGATGATGACGACATCGTCATCGAGAAACTCCCCGAAATCGAAGTGGGGGTCATCAGCCTCTGGGACGTGATTGAACATGCGGGCCAGTCGACGGTCGACGGGAATCTTCTCGATCCGGTTGGCGACCCCCTGCATGATCTCGTCGAACGAGCGAGCGCTGTTGGCCACGACTCCGGCAAGCAGTCGTTCGAGATCCTCGTCGGCCACGGCCGGGGCGGACTGGCGATCGTGCATTTCCTGGGCAGCGGCGTGCAGGTCCCGATGCTGGAAGGCGTCGTCGCCGTTGACCGGGTCGAACAGTGCTTTCACCAGATAGCGGATGATATCCGGCGAGCGGACGGCCTGTTCGAACCGGTCACGGCCCATGATGCCCACGAGCAGTTCGAGGTAGTGATCGGCTTTATCCTCAACAGCGGTGGTTCGGGAGACGCCGGCTACGAGGTCCTTGCGAATGTCGAAAAAGGAGAGAGCCGGTAACAGGGCGGCACAGTCGAAGTACAGGACGTTATCGAGACTCCCGTACGTGGCGTAGTGAGCGCGCATGTACTCGGTGGCCATCCCGCCGCCTTTCGGCAGGAACACGATGTCCGCACCGTCGGTGGCTGCGTGATTCGCGACGATCCCGTTCGTGAGACTTGTCGACTTGCCCGAGCCGGTTTTGCCGAACCACGCGACGTGGAGTGACTGGAGCGAGGGTGGGAGTGTTACTGGGTTTTCTTGAGCCGTACCGTCCTGTGAGAGCGGGCGACCGAGTGGGAGGCCGTCGTCACGGAACGGTTTGAGATGTGACGCTGGTGGCGGTGGGAGCATGCGTCGTTCGCCGGGTGTCGTCGCAAGGGCGCGTCTGGCCGCAGTCGTGAGTGCGCTCCCATCCAGGAGACAGAGACTCCCGAGTTCGCTGGCGTCGACGACGATGCCAGGGCTGGTTGGGGTGGTGAGCGGGAGGCGGTACTGCAGTCGGTCGTAGTCAGCGGGCTGAAACGTCCGGTCACAGATCCGGGTTCGGAGGGCCGCCGCGTCGGTTCCCGTGTAGACGGTGCCGGTGAGTTCGTAGGTGGTGTGGCTCACCTCGGCGAAGGCCGTTGCGAGGTCATCGGCGACGTGCTGGTCAGTGTTGTTGGAGAGGATCGCGCGAATGTTGACATCGAAGGAGTGTCGTGGATCTCGGTCGGCGAGTTCGTCGAGACGGGCACGATCTTCAACGGGGACTGGTGTGTCTGTGTGGGTTGGCTCGGCCGGTGCGATCAGGGCGGTGATGGCCTGTCCGAGCCACGATTCCCGGCCCTCCTCGAGTTCGCGTCGGTGGAGGTCCCTGTCAGTCGACCAGTCGGCTTTGGGGCGGATGAGTATTTGTAACAGTGCCGGGCCGTCGGTGGCGGCCATCGCCTCGACGACGCTGGCCAGTGGCGTGCGGACGTGGTCACCGTCGTGCTGGAACTCGTGTAACGGCGTGAGTCGTGTTTGCCAGTCTCTACGACGGTCGGGTCGGCCGTCGAATTCCACGCCGGCTGCTGGCTGGTCAGGGAGGAGTGACGGTGCCCATTGTACCGTCCGGAACTCGTAGCTGTCTGGAAAGAGGGTGCGAAGGGTGCGTTCGAGTGGCTGGTGGAGGTCTGGGGTGTCGATGCCGACGTAGTACTGGATCGTCTGGGTGTCCTCTGGTGGTGCGACGAGGGAGATGTCGATCGTTGGTGAGGTGTTGGTGAATCTGGATAGGAGGGCAGTGCTGGTGTTTTGGGATTCCAAGTTGTGGAGCCGTTCGAACTGTGCCTCGACGGTGTCTGGGTCTATTGGTTCGTCTGTCGGTGTGATCCGGATGTACTGCCGGGTCTCCTCGACTGGGACCGGTAAATTGTTCTGTGTTGTCATTGTAATTTACGTGGATATGATTTAGTATAAAAGTATGGAAGAAAGGGTATATTGCCCGAGCAAGCCCCCGGTCGCTCCAGTCGAGGGGCTCTCACGGGTCGCTTCGCTCACCGTTCGAGTGGTCGCGGCACAGAGTGCCGCGCACTCGCTGCGCTCCAGTGGGTGCTTGCTTCGCCCGTCGTCCCGGAGCGACCGGCCCCTTTCAATCCCGCCCGTTCGGATGGTCAGGTGGCTACAGATGTGATTGAAAAGCCATGATGGGCTCGGAAGCAGCGTCCGAACAATGCGACAGACCCAGTTGAATCGGTCCTGTTGAAACTCCGCAGTTGAGACAGCCGACGTGCCGTAGAGAGAGCGTGAGTCCAGCACGAGAGCTGACTTTATTTCATACCGTTCGCTGCAGTACCGAGCCGACAGTTATGTGAATTCGAGGATGGAGTGGGCAATCACGGATGGACATTCGTGAGGCGATACCGGACGATGCTCCAGCAGTCCGCCGGGTTGCACGCCAGTCGTGGCACGAAACCTATGACGAGATTATCGGAGAGGAAGCCGTGGATGAGATGATTGACGAGTGGTACGATGTAGGCGCACTGAAGAAGTCTATCGAGCGACCGGAGAACCCGATGTTCGTCGCTATCAGTGCCGATCTGGTCGGATTTGTGCAAGGCGGGCCGAGTGAAGATGGTCCCGCCGACGCAGTCCTGAGTCGGATCTATATCGCGCCGGCCAACTGGGGAGACGGAGTCGGGACGACACTTCTGGAACGGCTCTGTACTGCGCTCCGAACAGACGGACACGACTCCGTTTGGTTGTCAGTGATGGCGCATAACGACGTTGGAAGAGCGTTTTATGCGAAACACGCTTTCGAGATGCACGAAAGACGGACTGCTGAACTCGCTGGGCAGGATGTAACAGAGCTTATTCTCGTAAAGGACCTGTGAGAAGGCGGATGCTGGTGTAGCCCCGGATCAATATGCAAGCGGACCGACCCGTCAGAAGGCATTTGTCTCTCGGATAAGATTACGAATCGATGGCCCTCCACACCAGTAGATACAGGGTCGCGACACTACTCGTCCTGTCCCTGACAGGGGTAGCGACAGTCGCCGCCGTCAGCGGACAGACACCGACAGACGGCACCACGTCGAACGGGAATATCACCGTACTCGCCGCCCAGGGTGTCGTCACCGATGACATCACCGACGATAGCGATGTCCGTGTCTTGCGTGGTGACGGGACGCTCAAAGTGGTCAACGAGGATGAACCGGTCGTCACAGGCGATACGATAGTCCTCCAGATCCACTCCGAGCAAGTGAATGCGACCTTCACGGCGACCAACGGCGCGAACACGACCGACCGGTTCTACCGGATGCTCGACGAGAGTGACAGGAACATGTCGGTCCGGGCGCTGGTCGGCCCGAATCGACAGCCGTACGAAATCGCTCTCAACGAGAGTGATACCCACGTCGTTCACGACCGCGAGAACGCGACGCTCTCGATCGTCGTCGATTCGAGAACCCTCGCGCTTGTCGAACGCGACACTCGCGACCCCATCGCGTTCGAGCCATCGGTCGACGAGTTCGTCGTCGAAGTCGAGACGCACACCAACTCCCGGACGGACGCCTTCGAAGACAAGTTCACGTTCTACTTCCCGGATGCAACTGTCGACTCGACCACCGCTGACCTCAGGTTCGGCGGGAATGGCCCTGCCAGGGTGTACGCCAATACGACGACACTCGATCTATCGGGGCAGACGAATCTCCGTCCCGGAACGACGATAGCTGTCGAGGCAGTTGACCCGAGCGGAGCAACCCTTGCCACAGCAGTGGTGACTACGAGCGAGACTCGCTCGGGAGGTGCCAACCGGGAAGCCGTCCAATCGGCGTTCGCTGCCACACTCCGCGACGTGCCGAGCGGCGAGTACGAGTGGTTCAGGCTCCGGGCAACGGGACAGGACCGGACGGTCTGGGAGCGGGACGTCATCGTTGGTCCCGAGCCGCGCTGGTCGAACCTGTCTGCGACGGCACTCGGGACGGACGGTGAAGACTGGACGCTCCGCGTTGACGTGTCATTCCGCCTCCCTGACCAGGGAATCCTGGAGGTCAAACTGCGAACGGATGAGGGCCTCGTGACGCAGGAGGCCCCCGTACCAGACGGACAGAGCTCGCAGACCGTCTTCATTCGGAACGTCTCGAGTCTGCCGGACGGCCCGATAGAACTCGAAAGCCACTGGGACCGAGCGGGCGACGGGCGGCTCGTGTTCCAGGAGGACCCGCGGTTCGTGACATCAGCAAACGGTCCTCGCGGGACGAGCGACCAACTGTTCGCCCGCCTCTCGATAGACGGAGCCGATGAACTCCGAGACAGGTCAAGGGCAACCACGACTGCACCGCAAACTACCGCTCCGCGGACCACAACTGCTCCTCAGACGAACGTGGCCTCGGCCTCCCCGACCACTGCAATCACGGATTCGCCGACTGCCAGTACCGAGACAACGGGAGAGGATGGCCCCGGCTTCGGTGCGAGCGTCGCCATACTCGGCGTCGCGCTCGCTCTTCTCGTGGCCACGCGTCGGGCCTGACGACGACCAGTCCATCCCTCTCTTATGAATGTTTTCGCCACAGTAAAGTCGGTGAGCGATGCTGAAATCTACTCGGTGTCAGGGCAGATGCTCACACGCTTTCCCATCATCATCACCGTCTAGCCCATGTGCACCCCCAGATTCCTCGTAGACGTCCTGGGCAGCCGACTGCGATGAGAAGTCGTCGCAATCGTAGTCGCCACTGTATCCGGCCGACCCAGCATTGGTCGTGTCCGTTTTGATCGCACTCGGCTCAGGTGTCGGACTGGTTTCTGTCTCCCCCGAGTCGAGGACGTCGCCGGTGTCCAGTGGGGGCAGGAGGCCGATGGCGCCGACAATGCCACCCAGTGCGACGAGGAGTACGACGAATACAATCCCAGCAGCGACAGGATCTTCGGCCGTCGAGATCTTCAACGAGTACGCGAGTACGAGACACAGGCCAACCGCGAACACGCCCTGACTGACGTTTCCGTTCCAGAGATCGGTTACGCCGCTCGCTAGCACCACGAGACTGACACCGATAACGAGCAGCCGTCCTTTGCGCATCTATTGTAGCTTACTTACCAGTTGCATATACAGGTTGGGTATGGATTTCCAGTGACGGGCCAACCCAATCAAAGAAAATCCATCAACTGTTATCGACAGACGCTATCGTAGGGTTCGGGATAATCGGGATCCGCGCCGGTTTCGGTGCTCCCGTAGTCCGGATCTGCTGGCCCCTTTTTTAAGGTTCCGCCAAAGTGGCCCATGTAGACCAACCCACTCCAGAGTCCTTCGTTGTACTTGAAGGCCCAGTTGTACCGAATGTATCTGTGGCCGTACACCGTCCCGTCTTCGGTAACTTCTGTAAGACAGACTGTATCTGGGAGCCAGGTATGATCCTTGTCCGGATACTCATCTGAGTTCCAGCTGTCCGCAACAACAATATATGAGATAGCAACGTCCCGACGGATGGCCGCATTCTTGGACTGGTTCATTGACGCGTTCAGCTGGTAGGTAAGATGGTACGTCTCGTTTTTCGGATACGCTCGTGAGCCCAGTACCAGTACTTCCGTCCCAGTGTCCCGAAGCAGGAAGCGGTACGTCTCATTGAAAGCTGTGTATTTTTGTCGTCGCTCGGCGATAAGGTCAGACTCTGTCTCCGTCGGAGTCTGTTCAGGAGTTTGTGTCTCGGTTTTTGGGGGTGTTGGTGTCGGTGTTGCTGTCACAGTCGGTTCTGGTGTTGGTGTTTCTGTTACAGTCGGTTCGGGCGTCGGTGTTTGTTCTGGGCCGGTTCCGGTCAGCGTGGAACAGCCAGCAGTTATGAGTAACAGACTGACGCCGAGGAGTGCAAGGGATTTTGGTGGTATTTTCATTTATTCTGGGTTGATTTTATTTTCCAATACAGGTATTAATCTTATTATTCCATCTTAGATATTCTAATATTTTTACATAGTCTGGTATGTAATTACAGTAGCTCAGAGTGGGTACTGAACCCAATCACACACAATGAGTGTATTTCAGGGGAGTGGACTGGGTCAGAGAAGCAGATCTCCCAGTCTATATATTGATCAGTTACAAGCCGCGGTATCGCATAGACTACCGATCGATAACCTCGCCATCCCCGACAGCCAGCTCGGATTCGAGTTCAGCGATCAGTTCCGTCCCCTCAGCGTGGAGTTCGTTTGCCTGCTCCAGGGAGACCTCGCCGTTTTCGAGTTGTTCGATGATCTGTTCGAGTCGGTCGGTCTTGTCGGCGATCGTCTCGTCTTTCATAGTGTTAGGATGTACAGAAGCAGGGCCACAACAAGCAGGCCCAGAACGGCCAGGATGAGCAGCAGTCGTCGACGCTGCCGGCGATGTGCCGCAGCCTCCTGGTCCATTTGTCGCTGTTGGTCGTACTGGGTTCGTGCTTGCTCTAGCCGGTTCTCAAGGTCAGTCAGTTCAGTGCGAACATGCGTGTCATATGTGCGGTCCAATTCAGTCTCGAACGCGGACAGCTCCGACTCGACTGTCCGTTTGTAGGCCCGAGTGAGTTGATCATCCATCGTCTCCAGTGTCGTCTCGACGGTGTCAGAGTAGACGGTATCCAAGCGCTCTTCGAGCGTCTCCAGTTCCGTCTCCAGCGTTGCCTTCTCCGGAACGATTTCGCCAACCTCGGTCGGCGTCATCACCCGTCTGTCAGCCACTTCGTCGGCCAGTGTGCGGTCGTTCTCGTGGCCGACACCAACCACGACTGGCGTCTCGGTTTTGTGGATAACACGACAGAGTGGCGTCTCGTTGAACACGCGGAGATGCTTGTCGGACCCGCCTCCACGAGTGAGGACGATAACGTCGACCAGCGGGTCGTCATCGAGCTCACTGATCGCACCCATGATCGACATCATCGCATCGTCACCCTGGACACTCGTGTTCTGGATGACGATATCCACCTCAGGATATCGCTCGTGAATGCTGGTGATCGCATCCTTTCGGGCATCGCTCGTCGCACTGGTGGCGATGCCGATCCGTTCGGGGAAGTCCGGAAGGGCTTGCTTGTGTTCCGGATCCAGCAACCCATCCGAGTCCAGCAGTTGCCGGTTTTGCTCGTAGATCCGCTGGTACGTTCCCTCTCCGACCTCCACGATATCTTCGACGATGACGGACACGTTGCCTCCATCCTCGTAGTACGACAGTGAGCCGTTGATAGCCACCTGCACCCCGTCCTCGATTGTGGCGTTGATGGTCGACCGTTTGTATCCAAAGAGCACGCAATGAATCGTCGAGCCCTCATGGACCAGGTCGAAGTGGACGTGATCGTTCGAGGAAGTACCGTAGTCGGAGACATCGCCGACGACGTAGTCGAATGCGAGTTGGTCTGCACTCTCGACGACTGCGCCGATATCCTCGTTCAGTGTATCGACGTAGGTAATTCGCTCAGTCTGGAGTGCTTCCTGGAGTGTCTCCAGCGACGTTTGCGTCGGCTCCGGCTCCGAACCCATTCGACTCCTCTGTAGTGCGGTTATGTACTTAAGCAATGGTGGTGATATCGGGGACGTACAGCGTGACTGCCTGGGGTAGTCCCTCTTATCGAATCTATCCGCAGACGTGATCGATACGGACTGCTGCGCCGCCCTGAACCTCATTCAGCGGCGAGATAGCATCGACCCTTGCGACGACGACGGCCACTGGTGCAGCTGCTCGTGGCTCGTCGGTGTCGGACCCCAGAACAGACAGATTGCGTTCCCCTGGGGCCAGTAGGCTACTGCGCCGACCGGGACTTCTGTCTGGGTCGTCGCCGGGTCGGCATCGATTTCGGTCCGGAAGTACAGTTCATCACCCCAGCGGCTTGCCTCACCCTCCAGTGGGAGCGCTGCGGCGATGGCATCCTGTGTCGCCGTGTTTTCGTGTGTCCAGTCCGCGGTCAGTTCCTGTCCGTCGACGACAAGCCGGAGGTCAGGCTTACGCCTGCGTTTGATTGGTGTCGTAATAAACGCACATAGTGGCTGTGTTACTGTCCCAGTTACTGCAAGTGGGACCTCGATATCTGTTTCGGTGATGTCAGTCACCGGAACATTCCCCTTACCCCTATCGTGTTCGCCGGCGACGGCACGGCGCACCTCGTCTTCGAGTTCCTGAAGCTCATCACGGGCGAAAATCACGAGTTCGTTCGTCCGGTCCTCTTTGATCGTTTGGCCGCGGGGTAAGGTATCTTGGTGGTCGCGCTCGACATGCCAGTGTCGCTTTCCATCATCGCTGAGGCCCTGATTTCAGCATCCTCCGAATAGCTATCAGCGTCATTAAGATTGCCACTAGGTTCGTCGGCGAATGGATTACTCCCGGTCCTTCTTTTATCTCTACTATCAGACAACCACCCCCATAACGACGCAAGATGGGTCCAGATTACAGACCTATATTTCAATTTGTTCTTCAATTACTCCCAATTGACGAGTTATGTAACTAATTGTGCTTTCCTCTTCTTATATCTCGTTCTTGTTATCTTAATATCCATATTTATACATTCAGAGTGGTATATTCTGTACTTCCGATCTGAACTATACATATTAGATGGCTTTACTTGACTCGACAGCGTCATTTCAGTATTGTATCGCTGAGAATAGCTGGCTTTTGGGGCTGTAGTTCATTGCCGGAGGTGTGGCCAGCAATGGTTTTATTATAACATCACACACAGCACTATCCGTCATGCAAGTAGGCGTGTTAACCGTCCCGTTAGCCAGTGAACCGCTCACAGATTCCCTCTCCTATCTCGACAGCATCGGTGTCGACGCTGTGGAGTTGGGCTGTGGTGGCTATCCAGGCGACGACCATTTCTCGCGCGAGGCATACCTCCACGACGAGGACGCACAGGCTGACCTGCACCACCTGCTGGACGAGTACGGGATGAACGTGAGTGCGCTGGCGACACATAACAACCCCCTCCACCCAGATGAGGACCGGGCAGCCGAAGCGGACACAGAACTCCGCGAGGCCATTACACTGGCCGACCAACTCGGCGTGGACGCGGTCACGTGCTTCTCGGGTCTGCCCGCTGGTGGGCCAAATGATGAGGTGCCTAACTGGGTGACAGCGCCGTGGCCCAGCGAACACGCCGAGGCTTACGAGTACCAGTGGGACGTTGCCACTGAGTACTGGGCCGAACTTGCCGAACATGCCGCATCTCACGACGTTGATGTCGCCATCGAGATGCATCCCAACATGCTGGTGTACGAGCCTCGCGGCCTGCTGGAATTGCGCCGGCGGACGAACGACCGAATCGGCGCGAACTTCGACCCCTCGCATCTGTACTGGCAGGGCATCGACGTGACCGAGGCCATCCGGCTGCTCGGAGAGCACGACGCCATCCACCACGTCCACGCCAAGGACACGAAGGTGTACGAGGCAAACGCCCGGGAGAAGGGCGTCCTCGACACGGCGCCGTACACTGACGAGCAGGACCGGTCGTGGCTGTTTCGCTCTATCGGCTACGGCCACGACGAGTCCCACTGGAAAGACGTCGTCTCGACACTACGGATGGTCGGCTACGACGGGGCCCTCTCCATCGAGCACGAGGACTCGCTCACCAGCGCCCGCGAAGGGTTAGAGAAGGCCGTCGACGTGCTCGACCGCGCCGTCTTCGAGACCCAGCCCGGCGATGCCTACTGGGCCGAATAACTACCGAGACACTCACAATGACTACGAAGCCACTCGATATCGGCGTTCTGGGGTACCGCTTCATGGGCAAGGCGCACGCAAATTCGTTCGCGCGCTTGCCGATGTTCTTTGAGGACGCGCCCGAGCTCAACCGGGACGTATTGATTGGGCGCGACGAAGAAGCGCTTGCCCAGGCGGCCGACCAACTCGGGTTCGCGCGGACAGCAACCGACTGGCGGGACGTGGTCGACGACGTAGACGTGTTCTACAATCTGGGGCCAAATCATGTTCATGCCGAACCGTCCATCGCAGCGCTGAAAGCCGGCACACCCGTCTTTTGCGAGAAACCGCTGGCGCCGACGCTGGAGACGGCTGAACAGATGGCCGAGGCCGCGGCGAACGCGTCCGTGCCGGCCGGTATCGCATTCAACTACCGATATATCCCCGCGATTCAGTACGCAAAGAACCTCGTCGATAGCGGCGAACTGGGGAAAATTCGGCACTTCCGTGGGCGGTACCTGCAGGACTGGCTGACCGACCCGGAGGCACCGTGGTCATGGCGTAACGACGAAGAGATGGCCGGCAGCGGGGCGCTCGGTGATTTGGGCGCGCACACGATAGACCTCGCGCGGTTCCTCGTCGGCGACATCGTCGAACTAAGTGGGCACCTTCGGACGTTCGTCGAGGAGCGACCGGTGGCCGAGAGTGACGAGACGCGGCCGGTCACAGTCGACGACGCGTACTCGGCACAGGTGGCCTTCGAGAACGGCGTGATGGGGACGTTGGAAGCCTCACGGTTCGCCAACGGACATAAGAACCACCACACTATCGAGATCGAGGGCACGAAGGGGAGCCTGCGGTTCTCGTTGAAACGGCTGAACGAACTGGAACTCCTGCGCGAAGACGGCCGTGGCTTCGAGACGATACTGATGACCGACGCAGAGGACCCGTACGTAGAGCACTGGTGGCCTCCAGGCCATGTCATCGGGTGGGAACACACGTTCGTGCACGAAAACTACGAGTTCCTCTCGGCGGTTGCCGAAGACGCCGCCTACGAACCCAGTTTTGCTGATGGACTGGCCGTTCAGCGAGTGCTGGACGTGATCAAGCGAAGCGATAGCAACGGGGCGTGGATTGACGTGTCATAGAAAAGAATGGAACTGTCAGAACCGTTTTAATAGTTGAAGTTGGAAGTATTCAAAGGACACATTGCACCAGTGTCCTTGGTGACTATCCCATTAGATTATCAGTCATGGGTTCGGTGCTGTCAGTCCACTGTCCGTCACCTCACCATTTCACCACTGTTTTCAGTGAGTTACGGCACGGGCGACTGCTAATTCCGAAGCCGACCACGACCGACTCTGGAGTCTTGGTGAATATTTAAATACTATGAGTTAACATTTCCTACGTGCGATGGTTCGACTAGGCATCAACACTTGGCTGTACGCTAGTTTCCCGGTGTGGACACCGAGTTACACGCTGGAAGACGCGATTGACCATGTCGACAACGCGGGGTTCGACTCTATCGAGTTCGGCGCCGCGTCGCCACACGCGTGGCCGCAGTACATGAACGACGAACGACAGGCAGCGATTCAGGAACGACTGGACGCGAGCGACCTGACGGTGTCGAGCATCTGCCCAGCACTGGGCGGTGGGCCTGGCCCCAACCCAGCTAGTCCGCTCGAAGCAGAACGGGAAGCGGCCCGCGAGCACTACATGGGCTGTCTCGACGTCGCCGAGGCCTTCGATAGCGACACCGTCATCTGGGTCGGTGGGTGGCGGTTGCAGGGGCAACGCTTCGAAGACGCCTGGGCCAATCAGCGTGGCATCCTCGAGGACGTTCTCGACGCTGCCGAGGAAAGCGGCAAGACGATAGCTATCGAGGCCAACGCTGCCGACGTCAACCTCATCGAGACGACCCAACAGCAGTTGCGGCTGCTTGAGGAGGTCGACTCCCCAAGCGCTTCGGCGATGATGGACACTGCACACGCCGCCCACCGTGGCGAGTCCCCAGCCGCATACGTCGAGGAACTGGGCGATGACCTCACCCACCTGCACCTGGCCGACACCGACCGACTCCCGCCGGGTGAGGGTGACCTCTCCTTCCGCGCGATGTTCGACAAGTTGGACGACATCGGCTACGACGGTCACTACACGGCAGAGATATTCGGCGGCCATCTCGACCCCGACGAGGCAGCACTGACCACTCGCGAGAACCTCTCTGCGATGCTGGAGTGACCGATTGCGTCTGTCACTGTCGACCGGATGACGAAGGTGTACGACGACGACGGTGCAGACATCGTCGCCGTCTCTGACCTCGACATCAAGATACGTGACGGCGAGTTCCTCGTCCTCGTCGACCCGTCGGGCTGTGGGAAGTCGACGACCCTGCGGTGTATCGCCGGCCTCGAATCGGTGAGTGAGGGAACCATCGCAATCGGCGAAGACGTGGTCACGGGCAAGAGTCCCCGTGAGCGTAACATCGCGATGGTGTTCCAAAACTACGCGCTGTACCCCCACATGACCGCTCGGGAAAACATGTCGTTCGGGCTGAAGATGTCCGGCGAGTATACCGACCGTGAAATCACAGACAGCGTCGAGTCCGCAGCCGAGTTGATGGGCATCGAACCGTTACTGGAGAAGCGACCGGGGGAACTCTCCGGTGGCCAGCAACAACGGGTTGCGCTCGGACGGGCTATCGTCCGCGACCCGGCGGTGTTCCTGATGGACGAGCCCCTGTCGAATCTGGACGCGAAGCTCCGGACACAGATGCGGACCGAACTCCAAAGCCTCCAGTCAGAACTGGGGACGACGACAATATACGTGACCCACGACCAGACCGAGGCGATGACGATGGCGGACCGAATCGCCATCCTCAATCAGGGCGAACTGCAGCAGATAGGATCACCGCTGGAGTGTTACTATGCGCCGGCGAACCGATTCGTCGCGGGCTTCATCGGATCGCCATCGATGAACTTCCTCAACATGACTGTTGATGGCGAGACGCTCCGGCACGATTCGTTCACCCTGCCGGTCACGCCATCGCTTACCGACACGGTCCGTGGGATGCAGTCAGTCACGCTCGGCATCAGACCCGAGGACATCACGCTGGAGAGGGGTTCGAGCAAAGATGCCGACGCAATCGAGGCGACAGTCGACGTCGTGGAACCGATGGGTGACCTCTCGTACGTCTATCTGACCATCGGTGGGACGGATATTACAGCGACAGTTGAGGGGGAGCGGGTGTTCACCGCCGGAGAGGCTGTCACTATGCAGTTCCCGGACGACCGACTCCACCTCTTCGAGACAGAGACGGGCGAAGCGGTGCGGACGCGGTCCGTCCCCGAGGACAGGTCGGTTCAGGGCGGCGGAATCGCAGGCTGACCCACGTCAGTTTTTGACGAGGAATTAATACAGAGTTATGCAGATTCCCGACGCTCGCGCAGTTCGTCCTAACGGGCCCACGAGGAACACGCGTCGTAGCTATCCCTGAGACGGAACATTCGAACCGTAGAACCTGATAGGGCAAGGATTCGCTAGCAGCGAATGGTTTTCAGGGCGCCACACACCCACGAGAACACATGACACGACCGGACGTCTCCGTTATATGATGCCAGCCAAGTGAAACTATGCCCCGACAAACCCAGACTAAGCGTTTCCCCGCAGAGAACACTTTGATATCGTTCGCGTCAAACGGAAGGCGGTGTGTCCGGAGAGAGTGAGTGTCGCTGCCGCCTCAGAGGAGTAAATAACAAGGGTACATGTGTTAGTAATATTCTCAAGCCCACTCAAAGTTTGAGAACGAACGTACCAATGTTACGAGGATAGTGAGTGGAGTTCGCTGGGAGAAAAAACGGTGGTAGAAGTCTTTTGAGGGGCGTTACTGGTCAAAGTAGGCCGCAATCTCTTCTGGATAGTCGGTCTGGAAGTACGTTGGATACAGGTCAAGAAGGTTCCCGCGGTGAATCGGGAGGACACCCGAGGCGATAAATGGAGGAGTGCTGTTCGCTAGCAGCGAATTGGCTATCATATCCGCCTCAATTCGGCCCTGCTGATAGGGGAACTGGGCACCAGTCGCTTTGATCGGACCGTCCTTGGCGATGTTGATCGCCATGTCAGTACTGAGCCCCGTCGTAGTAATGACGAGGTCGTCCATGCCGCTATCAAGTGCGGCGTCGGCCGCTTGGGTGCCGGGCGGGTCGCCCCAGCTGACAAAGAGTCCGTTTAGGTCCGGGTTCGCCGCGAGGAGATCCCTCGCGATGTCGTAAACATCGTCCGGATCGGTGAACCCCTCCTCCGCGACGATGGTCACGTTTTCGGCCGGTTCAAGAACGTCACGGACACCCTGTTCGCGGGCAGAAGTGACGTAGAAGGGGGCGTCAAAGGTGATGAGGCCGACGCTCCCCGATTCGACTCTGTCGCGGAGGAACCGGCCAGCGAAGATGCCAAGTCCCTGATTGTCCGAAGAGACGGTGCCCGCATAGTCGCCGGGGTGTTTGAACCCGTTCGGGACGTTGTCGATGAAGACGATTTTCGTTCCAGCGGCGGCGACGTTACGGTATGCCTTCGCAGTGGCGACCTGGTCGATGGGGATGGAAACGAGGGCGTCGATATCTTTCGCTGCGAGCCGGTTGAGAATATCGACCTGTTTACTCGCGTCAAATTCCGACCCGTAAATGCCCTCAACGCTGATGCCGAGGTCGTCGAAGCGGGTGGTCAAGCCATCCAACTGGAGTCGAACGTAGTCCGTCTTGAGATAATGGAAAACGATGGCGACGGTGTAGTCCGACGCCCGAAGGTGCTCGATTTCCTGCTGGGAGAGGACTACGTCCTCTGCCGGTGATGGGTCGGCCCCCTTCGGACCTTTCCCGACTGGATTACCAGACAGAATTGTTTTCATTGTTATTATCCACTCCACGGTCGGTATTAGTATTTGTGGGCTCTACATCATGGCACCCACTATTCCAGACACCGTGTCGTGGTAGCAAAACTCCGTATACTTCATGATAGAACAACAGTTATATATATCATGGTCAAAAATAGGGTTGTGGAGAGATAACATGACAAAGCAGACGAATCGTCGAGCATTCTTGAGAGGCATCGGTGCGGCTGGCCTCGGAATCGGACTTGCAGGGTGCAGCGGTGATGGTGGCAGTGGTAGTGGTGGCGGGACCGCTACGGCAGACGGCAGCACAGGCACCTCGAGTGGTGATGGCGAGTCTGGCGGGGTCCAGTTCGACCTCGACGCCATCGACCCGGAAGGCCTCGTAGGACAGGGCCCATACGGCGAAGAGGCGGCCGCCCCGGAGTCGGTCGCACTCTCCGATTCTGAGGCCTCGAACGTACAGAGTGAGGGTTTCAACGTCGAGATCGTCTTCCACTACAAGGGAGACACCTGGGTTCGTCTACAGCGTGAAGCCATCAAGAAGCGTGCGAGTGACCTGGGGATGAACATCACGGGCATCCACTACCCCGACTTCTCTGCACAGAAGCAGAGCAACATCCTGGAGACGGTGGCCCAGAAAGACAACGTCGACGGCGTGTTTTCGATTCCGGTCGACACGGCGGCGACGACGGACGCCTATCAGGCGGTCCTCGACGCCGGCAAGGAACTCGTTTTCATGGACAACGTTGCCGAAGGATTCCAGCACCCGTCCGATTACGCGGGTCTCGTCGCGGCCGACAACCGGGGTATGGGAACCATTGGCGGGCGAATGATGACGGAACTCGTGGACTCGGGGAAGATTATTTTCCTCGAATTCGACGTACCATTCTACGTCGTCGACGAACGGGAGACGGGTGCCAAACAAGTTCTCCAGGAGAGTGGGAACTACGAAGTGGAGACCTACGGATTCACCGACCCGGGGAAGGTGCTTCAAGTTGCGCAGGACGCACTCACCTCGAACCCAGATGCGGCGGGGCTTTGGGCACCGTGGGTCGACGCACCGGGCGCACAAGCCATTCAGGCCATCCGTCAAGCAGGCACCGACATTCCGGTCACCTCCTGTGACCTCGGCGAACGGAGTGCCGTGCTGATGGCCGAGCGTTCCGCGCTCAAGGGTGTTGGGTCCCAACAACCGTATGCACAGGGGCTTACCGAGGTCGACGTGATGGCCAAAGCCCTGCTTGGGAAGGAGACCCCGCCGTACATCGGCCTGCCCTCGCCACCGGTAGCACGACAGAACCTGCTGGAAATGTACCCAGAGGTACTGAAAGAGGAGCCGCCGGAAACGGTCACGAAACACTTCAAATGAGAGGGTACTGATGGCGACGACCTCGACATCTGATCTCGGAAAACTGATCACCGACAGACTCGGGCGATTCAGCGAACTCGCACTCTTAGTCGGTGCGATCGTACTTCTGAGTGGCATCTTCACGGCAACCAGCTCCGCATTCTTCTCCATCGGGAACCTCGTGAACATCATCAGGCAGACGGCTATTGTCATCGTTTTAGGGCTGGGAATGACCTACGTCATTATCAGTGCGGAAATAGACGTCTCCATCGGTGGCGTGATGGCGCTGAGTGCCGTCTCGGCAGGGCTTGTGATCAACGCTGTCGGTCCGTTTGCTGGCGCGGTCGTCGGACTGTTGGTCGGCTTGTGCTTTGGGCTGGCCAACGGCCTCGTGACGATTCGGTTCGGTATTCCGTCGTTCATTGTGACTATCGGAACGCTGGGTATCGCCCGAGGCGCCGCGTTCATCGTCTCTCAACAACGGCCCATCATCGTGAGGAACGCCGCTTTCGAATCAGTGTTTGGCGGGACGATCGGGCCGGTGCCAGTACTCATCCTGTGGGCGCTCGGGCTGGCAATCGTCGCGGGCATTGCGCTCTGGCGAACCCGGTTCGGTCGACACGTCTACGCCACTGGTGACTCAGAGCAGGCGGCCCGGTACTCAGGTATCAACACGGGCCGTGTGAAGATTATGACGCTCGCGCTAGCCGGGTTGGCCGCCGGCATCGCCGGGTTGCTGTTCATCGGGCGACTCGGTGCGGCCCGCGCCGACATGGCCTCGGGCATCGAACTCGCGGTCATCGCCGCCGTAATCATTGGCGGCACCTCGCTGTTCGGTGGCCGCGGGAGTATCGTCGGGACGATACTCGGTGCGTTGCTCATCAGTGTCATCGACAACGGACTCACGCTGCTGGGTTTCGGTTCCAGTTGGCAACAGCTCATCCGTGGCCTCGTCATCATCGCCGCCGTCGCGCTCCGTGACAGGGACGAGGAGGGGAGCTTCCTATGAGCGCAGTCATCGAACTGGACCACATCTCGAAGCAGTTCGGGCAGGTACAGGCACTCGAAGATGTCTCGTTCGGTATCGAAGAGAACGAGGTGCTCGCGCTGGTCGGTGACAACGGTGCTGGGAAGTCCACCCTCATCAAAATAATCAGCGGTGTCCTTCAACAGACGAGCGGGAGTATATACATCCACGGCGAGGAAGCAGAAATCGGCGACTACAACGACGCAGAGGCGCGGGGGATCGAGACGGTCTACCAGGACCTCGCTATCGCCCCTAACCGGACGGTCGCACAGAACATCTTCCTCGGCAACGAGATACTGGAGAGTGGCCCGTTGGGCAAGCTACTTCGATTCGTCGACGATGAGCAGATGGAGCGAGAGGCCTCAGAGCTACTCTCGAGACTGGAACTGACCCTCGACCCGGGGAGTGCGGTCAAGAACTTCTCCGGCGGTGAGCAACAGAGCGTCGCCATCGCCCGGGCGCTTCAGTCGGACCCGGACATCGTCATCCTCGACGAGCCGACCAGTGCGCTCTCGCTGGATGCGACTCAGCGTGTGCTGGACCTCATCAAACGGCTCAACGAGCAGGACGTGACGATAATCTTCATTAGCCACAATCTAGAGGCGGTGTTCGATGTGGCCGACCGGGCCGCAATTCTCGCATCCGGCCGACTTGTCGGCGTCGAGGACCTAACGGACGTGACCGAGGACGAACTTGTCGGGATGATGATGGGTCGCGCCCGTCAGTCAGCCGACTGACAACGAATCTATACGTAACAAAAATGTCAAAAGAATAATAAGTATGTACACGAAATACGAAGGTGACTACCTATGAAAGGAGTCGTACTACCAGGCGATAAGGAAGCACACGTACAGGACTGGGACAACCAATCGCTCGGCCCGGACGAGGTCCGCGTCGATATCGGTGCGGCAGCGCTCTGTCGGAGCGACATGAGCCTCTACAACGGCAACCCGCTCGTCGGGAGTAAGCCCGCGGGTGCGGTCGTTCCCGGGCACGAACCTGCCGGTACAATCTCGGAAGTGGGCGACAACGTCGACCACCTCTCCGAGGGCGACCGCGTCGCCATCAACTGCTTCGCGGGATGTGAACACTGCGAATACTGCCTGCGAGGCGAACCGAACCTCTGTCCCGACGTCGAGATTTTGGGATTCGACCGCCACGGCGGTGACGCCGAGGAGCTCGTCACCCCGGCCTCGACCTGTCACCCGATGCCCGACGAAATGAGCATGGGTGTCGGCGCTATCGCAACAGACGCCCTCGGCAACCTCTGGAGCACGCTCAACGAGTGTAATGTCAACGGCACCGACACCGTGGGCATCATCGGCCTAGGGCCGATGGGGCTCGCTGGCGTCCTCAACGCGGACGCGATGGGAGCTGACGTCGTCGCGTACGAACTCGTCGATCACCGTCGCGAAAAGGGTCTGGACCTCGGTGCCGAGTACGCCGTCGACCCCGGCGAACAAGACGCGCAAGAACGGACCGACGAAATTACGAACGGACGCGGACTCGACGTCGTCGTTGACTGTTCCGGCGCCCAACCGGGTATCGAAATGGGCTTCGACCTTGTGAAGAAACACGGCACGTTCGCACAGATCGGCGAGACTGACGAAGTGACGCTCAATCCCAGTGACGACCTCATCCATAAAAAGGTCAACTACATGGGATCGTGGTACTTCCGTAGTTACGAGTGGCCCGAAATCGCGGAGTTCATCGTCGAGAAAATCGGTAACGACCGCGCTGAGGAGATCATCTCCCACGAGTACGAACTTGAGGAGGAGAACGTCCAGGAGGCGTTCAGGAAGTTCGACAACCGCGAGACCCAGAAAGTCATCTTCACGCCGTAATCGACGTCACGTCGAACTAGTCGCCTGTATCGTGTCGCCACGGACGTCCGAAAGAACCTCGAACAGCTTTACATGCTCGGATGGTACTACTGTGGAGTCCTCGAGCAGTGGGCTACTCGGATCGGGGAACATCGAAACGAGCGAGAACGGACTCGTTGATTCCTATGAGAACGACTACACGGCCATCATCGACCGTATCAAGGGGGCAAACCAGATTGTCGTTCGGTGACACGATGACGCGACACGGGTATTTTAGATGACTGACGAGGCCACCGAGTCTGATGTCGAGGGCAGTACCGTGTTCTTTAGCCTGCTCGTGAACTGCTTCGGGGTCAAGCCCCCAGGCACTCGGCCTACTAAGCCTGTAGACTCCTGACGGACACGGTCACGTCTCTCGTTCACACTACCATTATCATCCGGAGATAGACGAGCGACGGTGACCACGACGGACCCGTCAGTAGAGATCCTCGGGGATGTGCGACCCCTCTTCGAGTGGGTCGCGCGATTCGAGCGAGAACTTGACTTCGACGAAGTTCTTCGTCTGTCTGACCAGCGCCGGAACCTCTTCAGTAAAGTGGTCCTCTGTCAACAAAGAAAGAGGGCCGGAAATGGCGACAGCGCCGACGACACCGCCGTCCTCCGAGAGGATGGGAGCACCGACGCCACGCATCCCTGGAACGTCTTCCTCGTCCTCAAACGCAATACCCTCCTGTCGAATGGTCTGGAGTTCGTCCTCCAACGTCGCTCGATCTGTAATCGTTTTTTCAGTTTTCCCAGTGAGCGGGCCATCTAGGAGCTGGTCACGCTTCGCGTCGGACAATCGGGAAAGAATTGCTTTCCCTGCTGCAGAACTGTGAAGAGTGATTTGTTTCCCGACACTGAGGTTTGGCACCACGGAGTCGTCGCCGTCGGCAGTGTGGATACAGTAAGCGTGCTCCGAGTCCATTGCAGTTAGATATGCGAAGTAATTGCTCTTCTCGGCCAGTTTATCCACTTCGTCGGCCCCGATGGCGTACAACTGGCTGTTCGTCTTGACGTACTCACCCATCAGGAGAAATCGGAAACTCAACCGGTATTCCGTCTGCTGTTTCGTCACCATCCCAGTTTTGACCAGCGTGGAAAGCTGTTTGTAGACGCCACTCTTGGACATCCCCAGATACTCCGATAGTTCTGTGACGCCGGCTCGGTCAAGATCTTTGAGCGCGTTAAGGACACCGACCGCCCGCTCAACGGCTTCGACCGTTTCACCGGGCCTCGTGTCGTTGTCCATTATGTATGGAAATTTGATTACCGGACTACTTAGACGTTCGGGACTCCAAAATATACACTACCTCGTCAGTGACTACCGGCACACTGTTTCTGGAACACCGAATATCGCTGGAGAGAATTCCCAGGGGAGGCTCTCAACTGCAGATGTTGCTAATTCACCAGCTTTCCAGGTAACACGAAATTTTTCCGTCTGCATCTATCTCTCCACGTAGACGAATTTATAGATATAGAATCAATAGTATAGTTTGATACTTGTAGTGTACATATTTATTTTCCATTCTAGTATTGTAAAACTCTATTTGTGATTAAATTTGTCAAATATGCCTTTATAATCAGATACTCTATCTCATATTTGGAATATAAACAATTAAACTTGGCATACTGTGTGAAATCCTTCATAATATTATAATCTTTCTCGGTCTCATCTCACTTCCGAAGGATCACTTGGGGCCCAACTCTTCAATTGTGCGACTGGCTGGTTACAAATAGCTGACCGTCGACGACCCCGATGTCGAGGACGTGCTGGTTGACGCTGCGATCGACGAGGGATAGGCGACGGTGGCGGCGCCGCTTGAGTTCTCTGAGCCAATGGTCTCGCGAGTGATGGACGGTGTCCAGCGGTACATCGCGAACGCCGACGACCGGCCCGCGGACGAGATCCAACGGGCAGACGCCGCGCTTGCGGCTCTAGCTGCTCAGCATCTCAGTACCGGGACGGTGGCGGAAGTGTACATCTTCACGACCGATATCGCGGCCGGTGAAGGCACTGAAACCGTGCTCACGAGCGAGGGGTACGGTGACTCGATGACGTTCGTGAACGGCTTCCGGTTCATCGAGGAGCTGCGCTCGACCGGGAGCTAACTGACAACTGGGGACCCGGGACTCATCTACAACAACCCGAAAGCCCTCGGCCGCTCGACGTCCCGCGTCCACCGCTGCGCGCCTCGTCCCTGCGGTGCTTGCGGGGCCGGGGGACGGCCGAGACGGCCTCGCCCTTTCTGAGTCCACCAGGTTGGTAGCTGGTTCATCGAGCGACGAGTCGGCTGGATAGGTGTGTACGTAGCGGCCCGCCGCGCTCGCCGCTGCCGCCCTCCGCGTCGCTCGCGACCGACCATTCCGGGCTTTCGGCCGCTCTCTGCACCGCCCGCGGCCGTTCCGGGCTAAAATGAATGTGCCCTCGGCGCCAGCGGGTAAGCGCGAGGGGTTGCGCGGCGTGGCTGCTCACCCCCCACGCTTACTCTGCTGGCCGCTCGCTCCGGCCGGTTCGGCGCGCGGTGCTGGTTTTTTATTCCACGAAAGCGCTCTCGCTCGCGCCCACAGGGCGCTCGCGAAGGCGCGAGCGAGAGCGCAGTTGTGACTGCCGGGCAGTTGTCGTCGTGAAAACCGCGATGTAGTAGCATCGCGGTGTCGGCGCGTGAGCGCCTTCGGAGCTGAACTCCAATGTCAGGTAAGAACGTCCTCCGTGATAAGGATACGGTCGATGAACAAGCATTTGAACAGATTCGCGACGTGGACCGATACGAGCCGGAGCTACGGCGGTCAGTTGAACAGGAGATCCAGGGAAAGGTCGATACGAATCATCCGGACAGTTGCCGGGCGAGCATGACGCTGGCACAGGAGGAGGAAGCGATAGCGCGGGACATCGAGATTGCACGAACTCGGGCACGGGTGGGCGAGCAGATTGAAACGCGGGAAGCCGGGTCGCGACAGGCAGTGCAGGAGGCGAGGCAGCAGGCACGAGAGCAGTTCGACGAACGGGCGACGAGCGTGGACCGGTGGCGGGATCCAGCGAAGGACGATCCCCGAGAGCTGCTCTCACAGTCAGACCTCGCAACGGTCAACAGGCAGGCGGCACGGTTAGAAGAAAAACTCGATGGCTGGACGCGGGCGGCGATCAGTCGGCGGCTGGCCGAGCGGGTTGCAGACGGCCGTGGAATGACGGATGCGGTCGTCGATGTCTACGACGAACTGGATCAGGCGGCCGGGACAGTCATCCCCATTGAGAAGGTCGGAGGGGTCAATCGCGGCGAGGTGAGCGTCGAGGGAGAAGTGGTTCAGCTGTGGGAACCACGAAGTAGTGCCATCCAGAATGTCGGGTTGATCGAAGACGAGAGCGGTCGGACGAAGTTCACGGTCTGGGCCAAAAGCGAAGCGCCACTCGTCGAAGAAGGGGACCACATCGTGTTGCGGAACGTGGCCAAGAACTGGTACGAAGGACGTTGTTCGGTCGCTGTGACGTCCTGGAGCCGGATCGAGTTCCCCGAACGCGGCCAGTGGTGGTCCGAATAAGGCAGTAACTCACTCGCCTTTTTTTGCAACCAGCCACCCACAGCCCACCGCCCCACCCTCCGCTCCGTGCTCGCTTCGCTGTGCGCGCAGCCACGACCTCACGTGTAGGTTTTTCTCGCCGTGATGGGTGCCGGCGAAGTTGGGACAGGCACGCCCCGTACCCATGCGTCGGCGTTTTGAGGTGTTCAAAATGCACATGGTGATCTACGCACTGGTAGAGGCATCGACAGAAGACGAAGCATTGGCTGCAGGAAAGGCAGTGTTCAATCGACTTGTTGGAACAGAGCCTCATTCTCGAGCGGTCTTCGATTACTTCGTCACTTTCGAGCAGGAAGATGTGACGATGGCTGGGAAGGCTCGCTGGGGAGACCTACCGACGGCAGCATCCATCAACTCGGAGGAAGGTACCGAGCTGCTTGACCGGGCCTGGAGCGCCACGAAAGAAGAGTTCGAGCGGAATCTCAATCGCGTGAAGGAGGCGCTTGACGAACTCAGCGACGAGGAGATCATGCGCGACGAGGACCTCGCTCGCCATGCGTTCCACCAGGTAGGGGCGTACGAAGGCCCCTCCATCCCGATGTACGACCAACACGCACAGGGGATTCGCCACCGCGATCAACTCGACCGGATTCTCGAGGAAGACGAGGACAGCCAGACGCTCTGGATCGTGCCCGCAGACGTCCACTTCTAACAGGATGCCTCGAATTACAAACTGGCGGCGTGAGAGTCGCACGCCGACACTCGCGTACCGGAACACTGAGACCGGTGCCAGAGCGGTTCTGCATCGAGCGCCGGACACCTACCGGTACAAGTGGCGCGGGGCGATTCTCGTCGACGGCTATCCGATCTGGTCACGGGGCTTCGAGACGAAGGCGGCGACCACATTCCGGGACGTCCTCCGGAAAAAGCCGACTCCCGAACTCACCTGTCCCGAGTGTCCGAACGACGACGTCGTCATCGGGCAGAAGGCTGCCGATGGCGCAACGGTACAGCGGTGGTTCGACTGCCCTGAGTGTGGCTACGAGGTTGACTGGTGGAGTCCAAAGCCGGGTGAGGTGTGGGAGCCGGTCAAACGTGGTGAATTCGACGATGTCGAGGAGCCAGACAGCGTGTCACATCTCGCGTAGCGAAGTACCAATAAAAGTCTAAATCCAGTCATAGAGGGGACTCGCATTGGTTAATAGTCCGTTCTACCATCTCTTAGTTAATGCTCACTCATGATGATCTCCCTCATAATGACCGTCTTTCTCGTATATCTCAGGAAGATCTACTATTGGCTTTATAAATGAAAACCAGTCGGGAGCTATAAGTTGCTGAGTACTTACCAGTTAATGTGACTTTTTGTACTAATTTGGTTGGCATCCAAAAAGTAACATTGGAGGGTGAGCCTGACCAATGAACCGTCGTAAATTCTTGACATCCTGTGGCGTTTCTTCTGCCATAGCACTTGCCGGGTGCTCGTCCGATGAAAGAGATGTGTCCACGAACGACGGAGGCAATGATATCCAGGACAGCGACGGCGATGGTGTTATAGACTCTGAAGATTATGCTCCACAAGATCCAGAGGTTCAAGAAAAGAAGGACATCGTGACACCTGTTGCGAGGGCGACTGCTACTGAAGGGCCTGCTACTCCTGATCCTACACCAACCCCAGCACCCACACGAACGCCAACTCCTGAACCCAATGTTTCTGCAAACACGATCGTTGCAGATTACGAGCGTATTCAAACGGGGACGGTTTCGTATTTTGAGAGCTACTCGCTGACGGAGGCTGAGATTACGTTCAAACCGTCCGAAATTGATGACGTAACCGTCCAAGACCGAATGCGGATCATAACTGCAATTCAAGAGTATCCAAATGGCGAGATATACGAATTAGAACGGTCAGATGCGTTTAGAGTCGGGGATTCAGCAACCACAATAACAGTCTCGTACGACTTTACCGACGCTGTCGACTCTGCCAACCGATTCTATCTGCAGGCATTTTTGATGCCGCCCACACTATCGATGGAAGAGGCATTTAATCAAGAGAGAGTGGCATTCCTGAACGAAACGGATCGCCTCTCACTTACTGGCGATCAATTAAGAAAAGACCAGCATCCAGACGCGAAGACAACACTGGAGACGGACCGGTATGAACGCATCGCTGGGGAAGGAACATACCTCATCAGAGTCTCTGGTGAGGAAGATTTCAGCATGGTTGTCTACAAACATGGGTACATCCAACGGAAACAACGAGATTTCCAACGTGCGATTTCGGTTGCTCGAGGGGCATATCGCGAGGGGATTTCGCAATCGCTTGCCGCTATTCTACACGACAATGCGACGGATAATGGCTATACGAGTAAGCGAGGAAAAGTGGATTATGCGGTAGCTGCGATTCAGTCATTCCCGTATGTCTCTGATGATGTTACCGATGGATACGACGCGTACAACAAATGGCCCACGGAAACGATTGTTGAGGCTGGTGGCGATTGTGAAGACACTGTAATTCTCCTCGCATCAGCACTCTTTTCGAAACCATACGGCTACGGAACCAGCCTACTCTATCTCCCTCCAGACTCATCCACGCACATGGCGTTGGGCGTCGCCGGCGAAGATGACGTTCGTGGCTACTACTATGAATACGATGGGACACGATATTATTACACCGAGACAACCGGTCAAGGCTGGAGCATCGGGGAGAAACCGGCTGCCTACGATGGTGTCTCCGCTCGTGTTGTCCCACTCTGACTGTCATACCCTAATCCACAGTATAAAACGAGGCTGAGTGTAATAAATATCCGATCTTAGCTAGTGTGGATGCGACGATGTGTACAATATATCGTTGTCAGCGATATCTGAAACCAAAGCATCATTAGTGGATCGTTCCCTTGGTCACAGCTATTTGTGCGCTTTTGTGAGACACTACACCGAATTAGCCTGGGATGGGCACCCCCTCATATCCATCTCGTAATAATTCTATTTTCAGGTTTTGCTGATTCGATAGGACAGGGATTCAACTCAACGACCGATATTCGCAACACAGACTACCACGATCTTTACATAACCGGCCACCAATCACGATGCAGTGACGGACGACCGCCGGATGACCACCGACCGCTTCTACGGCGGCGTGACGAACCGACGCGAGAACCTCCGTGATTGCCTGGCGTACATCCAGTCGACCGCCCCGACTCGTAGTCAACTCACACAATGGGTAATCGACAATACTCGCGCATCAAGTGCCGAGGCTGTCAATCATCATCTGAACTTCCTCGATGCAATCGATCTCATCCAACTTGACGACACCGCTTGCGAACTCGCAGCCTACGGCGAACAGTGGCTGGCGGACCAAAACCCGGACACACTCTACACCGCACTTTCTGAGGGTGTCAAAGGTTTCGACACTGTTCTCCAGGCGCTCGCTGACGAACCCCGCACTGACACTGATTTGATGGACCTCCTTGTTAGCGAGTTCGACGAGGCGGAGATGACGAAACCAGGTCCGGCGGTACGGCATCGCGAGTGGCTGCAGGTCCTGGGCTACGCCACACGTGAGGGGCATACGACGTATATCACCGATACTGGTCGTGAGGCAATTACGTCGAACAATACCGACGCCTACCAAGCGACACACAGCCCACCATCGGGTGTTGCGGTTGGCGATCGGCTCACACAAGCGGATATCGAAGCTACGTTCAATACGGGCTTTGGTTACCAGATTTCGGGTATCAACCCACGCCGGGATGTAGATGACAACCAATATCTGCTCCTATTCGCAAACGAGGACGGCCCATATGATGACAACGTCACTCAGGGCCGATTCGAATATATCGGTGAAGGGCTAGAGGGTGATCAGAGTCCAAATTCACCCGGAAACTCAGTCCTCATTGACGCAATCCAGACAGACATTCCCGTACATTTCTTTTACCAGTCGACGGATGCAGCCGGTTGGGTGTATCAAGGTCTCGTCGACGTCCTTGGGTATGAGTTTGAGGAACGAGACGGACGAGAAGTCATCGTCTTTCGCATGGCTCATCAGCATTCGACTACGCCCGATTGGACGACAGCTGTGCGAGAGCAGATCGAGCAGTATCACGACGCCTATGAGACCCGTACTTTCACCCTAGCGAAATTGTCCGAGTTCGCGGTTTCCGCCCTCAAACGGCAGTTCCCGGACAACAACAATATCCGCCCAAAGATTCGCCAGCAACTGCAGGTTCTCCGTGATGCGGGTGACGTGGAATTTCTTGACGATGCCGGGAGCTACCGGATTACGCTTGATACCGACGTCGAGAGAACTGAAAGCGATCTTCGATACCAGCTCGATTCAGAGCCCGAGCTCACAAGCGACGAACAGTTTACTGACCAGACGCGGCGTGTCCGTGATCAGGCGTTCGCTCGACTTGTGAAAGCCGCGTATAACAACCGCTGTGCAATCTGTGGCACCCACAGGGAGACTCCTGCCGGAACGCCAGAGGCCGAGGCAGCGCATATTTATCGCAAAAGCGAACAAGGCGCCGACGATCCACGGAATGGGCTTGCTTTGTGTAAACTCCATCACTGGGCGTTCGACTCTGGATGGCTTTCTATCACTGATGCGTACACTATCCTGGTCGCTGATGCTCCCGACCGAGCTGGATATCACGAGTTCAAGCAACTAGAGGGGCGACAGATAACACTTCCAGATGACGACGACCTACACCCGCATCCGAAATTTCTCACCAAGCACCGCGAGCTACACGGGTTTTGAAATAAACTCCTTACAGCGTCTCACCGTGTTCTTGGACCAGCTCTTTGAGTTCGCCAACTGACAATGGCTCGATCGACACAAGCTCCCCACTCGCAGAGTAAAACAGACTCACGGTCACCTCCCGCTCCGGGTACTCACTGGCGAGTACGTGATAGTACACGCTCAGTTGCTTGCGATACTCGTCCTCTGCCCGCCGACTCCCATCAGTCTTGTAGTCGATGATCTCGACTCGATCGGGCGTGATGTGGACCAGGTCCACGATACCCGTAATCGAGACACGCTGGCCATCGATTTCGAGTGGCAGGATGGCATCTTTCTCGGCGTACAATTCACCATCCAGCCCATCCAGCAACGCTTGGATACGCTCCTCATGGGGATTCGACGGCGAAACCGACTCACCCAGCACATAGGCCTCGGCGAAGTCATGCACCTGCGAACCAAAATCCACCCCACTTGCTTCATTCGCGTCGGCCTCGCCGGCGTTGGCCTCCGACTCAGTAAACACGGAGTCATCCATCAGTGAATGGGGACTGTAACCAACCGGCCCATCGGGTGTTGCAATGCTGAACGGCAGCTGTGCCTGGACTGACTCGTCAGGCTGGCTCGCTTCAATCTCTGTCGCCCCCTCAGTAAGTTCGACTGGAAGCTCGGAGAGGAACGTATTGGGATCGGCCCCACTGGCGAAGACGACGTGGCTCTCGGCCCGCGTGATGGCCACATACAGGAGCCGGCGTTCTTCGTCGTAGTTATCGGGGAGGCACTGCCGCAGGACATCGTAGCGCCAGTTGTCGTAGACGTGTGGATACTCCGCTTCGTCAGCGTAGGTTTTGCGCTGTCGGATGCCCGTCGCCTCGTCGTACTGCAGCACACCGCTGGTCCGACCACGCGGCGGGAACCGCCCGTCGTTCATATTGGCCAGGATGACGATCGGATACTCCAGGCCCTTGGCGCCGTGGATCGTCTGGACCGTCACCGAATCCGTATCAGTAGTGGTGTTGATCGCGTGGGTACTCCCCTTGTCGATCGCGCGTTCGATGAACTGGATCAGGTCCCCGCGAGTGAGCGTTGTGGCGTCGTGGACGGACTGGATATGCGCCAGCAGTTCCCGTGCATAATCACCAGTCAACCCGTAGCGATCGAAGATGCGTCGGGCCAGCGAACTCACCGCCTCAAGCTCCCGCAGTGTCTCCCGAAACTCGGTCATCTCGTCCGGGTAGCTCTCCCGATCCAGCTGGGCATCGATCTCGTCAAGCGTATAGCCGGCCCGTTCCAGGACGACGGCCCAGCCACGGTCGCCATCGGATTCGACGATCCGCAGCCACGCCAGTAGTAGCTTCGCGGGATCACTGCGATACAGTTCGACCTCCCCGTCGTAGGCCATCGGGAGCCCGTGCTCTTCGGCTGCAGCCAGTAGCTCCCGTCCGTAATCGCGTGTCCTCGTCAGGACCGCAATATCGCCGTGACTCGGGGTCGTGGGGTCACTGTTCTCGTCCTCAATCCGGTAGTCGTCGCTATCGACGATCGACTGGATCCTGGCCAGCACCGCCTCGTGTTCGTCCTCGTGGTGGACGGCCTCGATGCTGGTCTCATCGAAGGCGGCGTTCGCAGTCAGCGGGTCGACGTCGACAGGTTCGTCGATTGTTTCAGAGCCCGTTGCTGGCTTGGTCAGCGCATTTGTCGAGAAGTCCAGCAGTGTCTGTGTCGACCGGTAGTTCTCCGTCAGCTCGATGTACGTGATCCCATCTGTCTCCAGATCGACCCGATCGGAATCAGCGTTCAACTCGCTCCGGAATCGCTCCAGCCGGGTGTCGAACTCCGCGATGTTCTCGACGGCGGCGTACTGGAACGAGTAGATGCTCTGTTTCCAGTCGCCCACGACACAGAGATTGTCCGTGTCTGCAAGCAGGAGCGCCAGCTTGAACTGAATCTCACTGGAGTCCTGGAACTCATCGACCATCACGTACTCGAACCCGATGCGGTCACGCAGCGCTGGCTCCTCGCACAGAGCCACGAACGCAAACAGCTGGAGGAACCCGAAGTTCAGGTAGTTCCGTTCCAGGGTGAACTCCAGATACTCGAAGTAACAGTCATGGATGAACGCCAGTAGCTCATCCCGATCCTCTTCGAAGACCTCGCGAGCGATGCTATCGTCGAGTTCCTTGGTCCCCCGGCCACCCCGAAGCTCCGATTTGGAGGGGGCCGCCGAGCGGTAGGTTTTGTTCGTCCCGAACCGTGAGAGATCGTCCCGGAGTGGGGACTGCTTGCGCCCGTCGTTGCGGGCCTGGTTGCGGGCATCGAAATACTGCTTGAACAGTTCGTAGTCACCCTGCAGGTGTTGCGCCCCATCTCGATACCAGCCGTCTGCGGTCGGGAAGACACCCTTCGCAGCGAGTTCGTTGATGAGCGAAAGCGGTTCGGTGGGCTCCGGGAGTGCCCGAAAGATGTCGTTGTACTCGGGATGGTGGTCCCGAAACTGCCCGAAGAACTCACGGAACAGCTCGTCTTCGAGTTGGCTATCCTCGAGAATCTGTGTCCCACCGGTGATCCGGTCGTCGATGCCCAGATGCGTCGGGGCATGGTAGCCGTGCTCGTCAAGCAGGTCGTGACAATACGAGTGGAACGTCTGGATCGGTGCGTCGGCCAGCTCACGCATTCCGTACGAACAGTGTTCGACGATGCGTTCACGCATCTCGGTGGCTGCACTCCGGGTGAAGGTAACCAGCAGGATGTCCTCGGGCTCGACGTCAGGCTGGTCGACGATGGTCGCATACCGGCGTGTGATGGCGAAGGTCTTGCCCGTGCCTGCGCCGGCGTCGACGTGGTAGATTCCCTCAGTCTCATCGATCAGCTGTTGCTGGGCTTCGTTCGGGGTGAGATCGTCACTCATCGGTTTTCCTCCAGGAACATGTCGCGATGATCGATCCGGCGATAGTTGGGTTCGCCACCCAGTCCCTCAATCGGGAATCGCTCCTCACCAGCGCGGTACCGATTGATCTCGGTCAGTCGGTCGGCGACGAACCCCTCAAACTGGTCAAGATCGTCTTTGAAGAAGTTGCGCTTCCGGACGCCGTTGAGTTCCCGAACCGCCTGATCGGCCCCCTTCTCGGCATCAACGTCGTCGCTGGTTTCCTGCCGGACGGCCTCCGCAAACCGGTCGGCGAAGTCTGACTCCCGTAACGTCGACCGATCCGTCGTTTCCGGGAAGGACAGCTCAGCCAATATGTCGCTGTAGGCCCCGAAGCCAAGATCCTCGAAGGTCGCCACACAATCCTTGTAGCCATCCAGGAGGACCTCGTACGCTGGGCGCGTCCCGGCGAACTCGTCGAACGACTGTGGATAGTAGGAGACCGTCGTCAGCGTGTCGTCGATATCCGCGTCGCCGGTGATCGCATCATCGAGCGTTTCGAGGAAGTGGAAGAACGAAAATGATAGCTCCTTGCCTGGCTGGTGGGTACGGAACTGCGCCAGGTAGGCGATTGCCTGGTAGTTGACTGTATCATTGGGCGGGTCCATCGCCGCCTGTTTGCAGACGTCGTACGCTGATTTCTTCGACCCGCTCTTGTAATCGAGCAGGGCTGTGGGCCCTGCCACGAAGTCGATTTTCCCGTTGATACCAAGGCCCGGATTGGTGAACTGGCGTTCGGTCAGTGGCGAGTCCACGGGGCGGTCGAAATACGCTGCGAAGAAGTTCTCATCGGGTTCCCCAGCAGGGGGAAGATCAGCAGGTGCCGTGGGCGGGTTTGCATCCAGATATTCGATGATGGTTTCCAGCCCGATCCGATACTGGCGTCGACGTAACACTCGGTCCGTCTCAGGGTAGAAGGGCCTGGCTTCGTCGAGCATGACATCGACCACCGCCGAGAGCGTGTCTGTGTCAATGATCTCGGGATAGTTGACGTAGAACTCCGCGAAGTCATGGAACAGATTCCCTTCTCTGAAATAGTCCTTGTCGGGGGAATCGACCAGCCGGCTGAAGAGATACTCCCGTGGGCTGTTGACGAAACTGTTGAGACTGGTCTGGCTGATCGTTTCGACGGTCTTTGACTCGACCGGGGGCTCGACGGCCGTTTTCCCAAAGCCATCACGGTCACCATCGACCGTCCGTTCATACCTGACTGATTCGAGGTCGCTGAACTGCTCGAATGTCTCTTCGAGAAGTTCCTCTAAGTAGAGACATGGCGTCACTGGCTGGCCCCCAGCGGTGTCCTCAACGAGATAGTACTGGTCGCTGCCGCTCTGGATCAGCCGCTGGAAGCGGCGGATATACCGATCGAACTGCGCCTCCGTGTCGACCCAGGGGCGCTGTGGAGCACTGTTGGTCCAGCCCTCGTCAAGCCCGAGAAAGAACACGGCCTGTCGGTCGACGTAGCCGGCAGATTTGGCATCCGCGAGTAACACGCCCTCGTTTTCTCTGTCCACTGGGACCTCGTAGGAATCCAGATAGAAGGCCAGATCACTAACCCGCGATTCGGTGATCGCAGTGTCGTGCAGCCCGAGTGCCTCTAGTTCGTCCCGAAGACGGTCCAGTGTTCGGCCGGCTTTCCCTTCGTAAGCTGTGAGGAGCGAGCCAAAGGTTCGGTCCTCGATCGTCTCGCACACCTCAGTAATCCACGCGGTTGCTGGCAGGTCGGTCGCTACCAGGCGTTTTTCACTGTGCTCGATATCGACATCGGTCCCGAGTCGTGACAGTATCGGGGCGACATCGCTGACAGTCGTCTCGGAACCACGATAGGCGACGCGCAAGAGCCGCAGTACTGCTCGCACATCGAGGTCGTCGGTGAACCCTGGGCCCCCGTAGTAGGGAATATCCGCAGCTTCGAGTGCGGATTCGATCAGCGGAGAGTACTGGCTCCCGCTATCCAGCACCACTGCGACATTGTCAGCCGACTCCTCGTCGATGGTATCCACGACCGCGTCGACAATCGCCGATGGTGACCTGAAGATGTTGAATGCTGGGTAGTCGAAGGCGTCGTCAGTCAACAGGGGATACGTGTCATACTCTGCTGGCAGAATCGATCGTTCGAGCTCAGTGAACTCCGGGAGCCCAACGACGGCGACCGACTGGTCCGAGTCCACCGTGAACTCTGTCAGCTGTTGTGACGTCGACTGGCGTGCGGCGAGCCTGTCCACCACAGTGCGCGTAGTGGGATCGTCGTAGGCTGGATACTCCAGGATCCCCGCGGCCTGTCCGTGGTGCTCCCAGCACTGGAGGACGTTCCCGATAGCGTAGGACAGAGCTTTCCAGGAATCGTCGACAGTGTCGGCGAGTTCCAGAAACGCCGTCCGGTCCTCGGCCTGCTCGCGACGCCCAGCGGCCAGTCGGCGTGGGGTGGTTGCAAACGTCCCGAACTGTGGCCGGTCAAGCCGGCGGTTGAGGGCGCTCGCAAGCGGGGCCTCAGGAACCAGGACGAGATCATAGTCGGCGACCGATGTATACAGATCCGCAAGTGATCTTGCACGCTGAATAGGCACAGTGGTACGAGTATAACCAGTGGCAAAAAGATGGCTCCATTTCAGCGGTTATGCCACATCTACGTTCCTGGTTCGCCAGTCCGCGAACGGTCCAAAGATATCTTCCTCATCGAAGCGCTCGATACACGGAACCTCTTGACACCCTCCCCGCCTTAGAGGGCGAGGATTCCCGACCACCGTTGGGATATTGTGGTTTACGACATGACCTGTTCTTGTGGGGCTACTCTCCCCGTCGATATATCGAACAGGCGCACCGAGGGCTGTACCAAACAGCCGTTACTCCTATCCTGTGACGGACTCGGAGTTACCGTCGCTCACATATTCTCTGCCGCATTCCGGTCACTGTTCGCAACCAGCTCGCACTCTGAACAAACGTATAGTCCCCGCTCAACACGGTTTGAATCTCCCTCTGTGCCACACTCACAACAGGTTTTTGAGGTTTTCAATTTGCCCTCGGGAACGCGCTCTACGTCGATACCACGTTCTTCGGCTTTGTATTCAATATGGCTCAGAAGCGTCTCAAACGCCCAATCGTGCAGTCGTTTGTTACCGTGGCACCCCAATCAGAGTCATCACGGATTTTCTTCGGGTGGCCAACTGCTATCGTCTCGACACTTCGGGTAGCACACTGCTCTACAATGTCCTTCGACAGTGCGTGCAAAAAGTGGCGAGAAACCGCACGGAGGCGTCATTTCTCATGACTCATCGAACAGTCGGCGCGCGTACCGGTAGATCGGCGCGTCGAGCCAGTCTCGCCCAGTAGCGATGGTTTCGAATGCGGTTTCCGCAGCCTCAGAACTGAGCGCGTCACGCTTGACGAGCGCTCGGAGCACGATCGGTGACACCACCACCTCCGCATCGACCAGTCCCTTTAATTCGGGAAGCGCTCGATAATCGTCCGTCACGAGGAACGCGGCATCAACATCGCGGGCTGCGGCGACGCAACTCGCTTCTCCGGTATCGACACGACTCGTTTCGAACGGCGCGCCGTCGGCATCCTGCACCGTTAATGCGTCTGTCTGTCGAAGTACAGTGGTCGCCGCTGTGCCGTGTCGATCATCGTACTCAGCCGTCTCTTCGAGTTCCTCAATGACTGTCGATGTTGTGACGACATCGAATGATGCCAGCGTCTGATCGAGCACAGCACCGACAGCGAGTGAAATAAGCGCACTCGTATCGACGACGACAGTCACAGGTCTGCGAGATCGTTAGCGAGTTCCTCGCCCCGATCTAGCACGTGCTTTGACGCACGAACTGACTCGGCATCCTGCCGACCGATGACGTCCGCGAGTTTCTCAAACTCGATCTGGCCGTCGAGATACAGTTCCACGACCGCCTCCCGGAAGCTTTCATCAGACTCTTTGTCTTCAAGATACTGCCGTAGTGCCTCAATCAGGATCTCGGTCCGATTCTTATGCGTGACTTCCGCAGCGACATCCGCTTGAGCGATCAGTTCCTCCGGGAGCCGGAAATTCACCCGCTTCGTGCTCATCGTTGTACGTACGTTGTGTGTACAATTATATAGAGGTGTCGCCAGTCACCCGGACGCACCCGCTACCGGGCAGGAAATCCGTCCGCCCCACTCTTCATCCTTAACTAAACAGGACCTCTGTGACATCCCCCAGATGCTTCTGATAATAGCACTTCCGATAATCGTACTTTAGAGTATGATACTTCAAAGTATTATATCACGCCAGGACACGGACAACCCCCAATATCTGCTCCTGTATGCAAACCCCGACGACCTCTACAGGTGAGGCAGGCCGAGTGTCTCGGGGTCATTCTCGGGAGGCGACTCCGATGTCAAGGTCGTCGTACATCCGATCGAGCATCGAGAGTGCTGACTGGAACTGCGTGTAGTTGTCCTGCATATATTCGATCGTCTCCGTCCGAGGAACGACAGGGTACCCCTCTACCTCTTCTGGGGTGAGTTCCGAGCGCGTGTCCAGGACCACCTGAAGTGGTCCGTCTACTTGCTCTCGGGGCTGGCGCTCGAATGCGGTTGGGAGTCCGAACTGCTCGAATAAGTCCATCCATTGGTCGACATCCCGCTCCCGGACGGCAAGAAAGAGCGGGTAGTCCTCAGGATCACGACCGACTTGATACCCTCCCTGTGTCCAGACGTAAACTGCGTCAATACGGGTGAACGCGAACGGCCACTCACCAAACTGAGGGAGTACGTATGCCTCCTCGATAGATGGTGGGCTCACCGCAGCACTCGCCGCGACCAACTCCTGTGCAGCAGCACGGACACGCTGGTCTGTTACGGAGAGGCCGTCGTCATACTGCAGATATCCTGCTTCCTCGAGTCTATTGACCGCCTGCCTGACTGTCTCGTAGGGTCTGTGGAGGCGCTGGGCGACACGGCGGATTGAGTCCCCAGGCTCAACTGCAAGTACGATTTGGGCAGCCGTGTCGTCAAGAATCTCGTACATCTGACAGTTACCGATAGTTTGGTAACAGACAAAAATTTATGCTAGGTGATCAGAGCCCATTGCTACTGCCATATCTCTCGAAAACCAAACCGAGAGCTTTGATCGACTGCCAGTCGTACCTTGGAGAACAATCAAGAGCTATAGCACCGCATCTACCGAACTCAGTCCTCACCATCCACATACTGAAACGCCACGTACGATTTCCGACCGAGTTCGGTCGGCTTGACGATCTTCTGGCGACCCCGCTCCTCGATCTCGATATACCCTTTCTCCAGTAGCGGGTCGAGAATATGGTTTTCCAGCCGGCGATAGTAGCCGTTGTAGGAATCACCGTCATACTGGGCTGCAAACGGTAGCTCTTCCTGTTCGCCGAACTCGATGAGGTCCTTCTTTCGAACAGAGTAACTGAGGCCCTCGCGAACACTGTCCTCTTCGTCAACCAGATATCCAAGGACTGCAATGCGTTGTGGGTCAGGTTTCGCGATCGGGTACTGTGGGAGATCCATCTTTGTCTCAACGCCATGGCCGACGGGTTCGTCACCGGCCGCATACTCCTCGGCGCGAACGTAGTACGGTGCAGCGTTGCCGGTCACCATACAGGCGATCATCCCACCGATCGCGGTGATCTTGCTTCCCGTAGCCAGGTTGACGTAGACCCTGTTGCCAGCTGCGTGTTCGCTGACGATCAGGTCGGCGATGACGGAGATCGTCTCGTACAGATCGAAGATATTGCACGCGATTTCCGTTGTCTCGATAGGACTCTCGGCGAGTGTCTTGCGGACATCTGCATGGTACGGCGGGCGTTCAATCCCATCGAGCCAGTCCAGCAAAATGACCTTGTCAGCGTTCGAATCGAGCGCGGTTTCGACGATGCGGTCCTTCTCGAACCCGAAGGGCATTATGTGAATATTCTCTGGAAAATCCATGGTGAGCCAGTGTTCGATCCGCAGATGCAATGGCCAGCACAGATGTGGCCTGAATTATACGGTATACTGGTCGACCATCCAGATAGTAATGATTGTAACGATACTCCCGTACTAACACTCATTTATTGACACCCGCTCCGAGGGACTGTGCAGTCACAGACACAGTCGATACGCGACGAGACGCAGTCGAAGAGCCAGATGAGACACAGAGCAGAGTACAACCAGCGGGCCGACCAGCCTGGCCAGGTGAGGTGTCCTGAGCTGGTCGACCCCAGTCAGGACAGGCAGCCAGTAGCTCTCACCAGTGAGGTGTCAGAATGACTTCTGAAACATCTACGCAGGATGCGATTCATGGGTTCGAGATCTTTCGACACGAGACTCGAATCCAGATCATCGAGGAACTGTCGCCGGGCGATGTCCCAGTGGACTGTGCGACACTCGTCGAGGAACTCCCGGACGAACCGGCTGTCTCGAGACAGTCTGCCAGCAGTCAGGAGCAATCGCTGCACCACCTGCATTTGCCGATCCTCGAGAAAACTGGTGTCATCACCTATGATGTCGAGACTGAACAGGTCACGAGGTTCGATCCGGAGCGGCTGGAGACGCTTATCGACGCGATACAGGACCTGCTCCAGTCACTTGACGCAGGAGAGGGGTACGGGCGATAGCGAACCGGGAACAGAATAATCACACAGAGGAAAATCGACAAGTAGCGGCTGAGAACAGCACGTTCTGAGCCGAGTTCCTCGACATCAGGGGTCAGCCCGTGTACAGAGCGTCCTTACCAGCCACGGCATCTATGAAACGCAGGGCTTCAGGAAATTTCCGGAAACTGCTCCAGCGATTTCGGCTGTACTCGAACGCAAAACGAGCAGAGACACGATATCGGCCACACAGCGTGCATTCCTTTCCGGAAACGACCCAACCACGTTTTTATTACGCGGCTCGGAAGTGGTTGTACAGTAAGGTATGATTCGTGATGCTCGGGTCCTCCGTGCCGGGTTCGTCCCACGAGAAGTCGAGCATCGCGATGCGGAGGTCAATCATCTCTCTACGGTCCTTGAGCCGATTACAAACGGAGAGCCAGCCGACACCGCTATCGTCACCGGCCCCAGCGGGACAGGCAAGACGTGTATCTCACAGTTCGTCACCGAACGCTTGCGTGAAGAAGTAATCGACGTTGAAGCGACCTACGTCAACTGCTGGCGTAACTACACCCGCTTTCGCACACTCTACCAGATTCTCGATGACCTCGGCAAGACCATCGACATTCATCGCCAGTCGACACCCCATGACGAACTCATCGACCGACTCCAGCAGTACGACGGCCCTCGAACCGTCGTCATCCTCGACGAAGTCGACCAGCTCGAAGACCCAGGCGTCATCTACGACCTGCACAGTCTCCCACAGTTTGCGATTATCTGCATTGCCAACAAAGAAGAGGAGTTGTTCAGTCGTGTCGACGACCGGCTGGTAAGTCGGCTGCGTTCCAGCGAACACGTCCGCATGGACAAGTACCATGACGAGCAACTCTACGACATTCTGACTGCTCGTGTGAAGTGGGGCCTCAACGAGAACGCGATCACTGATGAGCAACTCTACCGGATTGCGGACGCTGCTGCTGGCGACGCCCGCCTCGCTATCGGGATGCTCCGAACCGCAGCCAGCAAGGCCGATCGAGAGAACTGTGAGCGGATCACCGACGACATGCTCCTAAACGCCGCCGAAGACGCTCGGGCCCAGATCCAGCAGAAGAGTCTCGATACGCTGACGCCACATCAGCGGGTCGTCTTTGAGATCGTTCGTGAGCATGGGCCACTCAGCCCGAGCAAGATTCACGACCGCTATACGGAGACCGTCGATGATCCCCGGACAAAACGGACTGTCCGAACGTATCTCTCGAAGATGGCTCAATATAACCTCCTCGACGCAGAGGGCACGAGCCGGGACCGCGAATACACAGTTATCGACCACGCCGCGCTGTCATCGCCTGAGTGAGCCTCGTCATCAGACCGTGTCAAATTGCGCGCTCAACTGTTGCTGCGTGTCCAGTCCTGTGTGAAACCGGTTGATGATCTCGGATTGGTGGGTGGGGCATGCGATCACAGCGACGGCCCCATCCTGAACCTGCACCACTGGCTGCTGTGGATTATGCACTGCGAGGTGACAACTCGGACAGCCAACACCGCCAGCGGGCCTGTGGCTTAAGAGTTCAGCAGTAGCTGTAGTCGTGTATCCACAAATAGAGGTGAACTGCGTCAAGTGATCAGGACAGCCAACGAGTGGAACCGTTAGCTGGTCGAGAAGCAAAAACGACGGCATACCGTCAGGAGACTGCAACGCAGACTGACACGCGTCACAGTGAATTGGCGGATATCCCTCATGGTCGTCCAACTGATGCTGCGGGGAGTCTCCAGAAACCATGATACGTAGGCACTTGTGGGTTGATCACCCACACGGGTAAGTGATGTGTCTGAAATGGCCATCAGAAGAGATTATCCAACACCCCATCAGACACCGACTGTCGTGTACTGGGCGGGTACGTGTGCGAGGAATGGCTATGCCCGAATTACGTGATTCTGTGGCGGTTCACGTTTCCTGAAATGGTTTCGGAAACACTGTCTTAGGGGCACAAAATCACCGGATGGTGAAAGTATAGAACTGCTGATCGCGTGTTTCCTGAAATCTGGAAGCCACACGCCGTCCCTTATCGGATATCTCTGTCTCTACATCTGTATGGACGAAAAAGCCACGTCGAAGACAACGCCGGTATCGGAGCGGGTCTCGGTCCATCGTCCAACCCGTGGCGCGGATCATAATCGAGACCTGGTCAAACAGTCCGACCCAGCAAACGAGAACATCCTTCTCCCCTCACTGGAGACTGGTATGACACTCCTGGATATCGAGGGTGGACGAGGTGTTCCCGTTCTCCAGTCGCTTGTCCTCGATCACCTGCTCATGCACGACGGGCCGGCGTTCTGGGTCGACGCCAACGGCCATGCGACAACAACTGGACTGGCCCGTCTCGCCCCCAGCCAACGATTGCTTGACCGCATCCATATCGCACGCGGGTTCACTGCCTATCAACACTACGGTGCTGTCCGTAACCTCCAGACAGCGGTCACCCAGCGTATCCAGAAATCCACCACTGACGCCGGAATGGACGGTCGACAGTCGACAGGACGCGATGCGGACTCGTCCCAACTCACTCCGTCACTTATCGTCGTTCCAGCGGTTGACGCACAGTATCGGACTGATGAGACGCTCGAACAGCGCCATGCAAAGACACTGCAGGCGCGGACCCTCGCACAAGTGGCCACCTACGCCGAAGGCTACGACGTGCCGGTTCTGGTGACGCGTACCGCGACCGATGCGTTCACCGCGCCAGTCGAAACGGCTGCTGACCAGCATATAGAGTGTGAGCAAACCAGACTTGGCCCACGGTTCGTCGGTGAGGAGTTCGAGACGCTGGTCTATCCCGTCGACGATGGCACACACTATCAGACGACGTTCGCTTACTGGCGGCAATTACTCACTGCCCGTGCCGAACAGGTGGGAGTGGAACCAGCGTTATCCGCATCCAGACCCGGAACGTCGGATGATATTGGGACTGGTGTGACGGCCAGCGGCGAGACGAAACCACTCACTACAGATCCACTACTCGATGCCTGGACCGCTGTCAGCGCCGGAGGGCGAGAATAATGGGTCGCACGAACCCGACGTACCGTGATGCGCTACGGGCGATCGAGGAACGCTGGGCGGACTTTCGACGAGCGCTCCGGCGTCGCGACCAACCACGATTCGACCAGTTGTTCGAGTACGCTCGCGAACACGCCGATGCGAGCGGGCTATTAAATCACCAGAATCCAGTGTTACCTGCACTGTTCAGCATCGATCTCGAACAGGAAGCCAGGCTCGACACACACGAAGAACGTCTCGATGCTCTTGAGAGGGCACTCGAAGCCCGACAGGACCGACAGTCCATCGATCAAGACGAGCCAGCGGAGGAGGCCCACAGATGACAGGGCTTGCGACCGTCGCGTTCGATATTGAAACGACTGGCTTCGAAGTTGGGGATCGGCTCACTGTCGTCGGGTTTGATGCGGACATCAGCTCCCGTGTGTTTCTCAATACCGGCGGAGAAGCGTGTTCGCCCCAGCTTGAACAGCGCCTCAACGACTGTCTAACCACCCCGGCCACGCTCTCGATACAGGAGGATGAGACCACACTCCTCGAAGCGGTCACAACGTTCGTCGAGTCCACACTCACTCCACGGAACATCAAACTCGCCGCCTACAATGGAGAAACGTGGAACGGCGGGTTCGATTTGCCGTTCCTCCGAACCCGTCTTCACTCTCACAATCTCGACTGGCCGTTCGGGACACTCCCATACGTCGAGGTGATGGATGTCTTCGAATCTCGGTTTAACACGACCGAGAACACACTCACAGGTGTGTACGACGAACTCATCGGGGATGGGCTGGGGGATATAGATCCGTTCGAGGACAGTACCGAGGCTGTTGCCGCCTGGAAGACAGGTGACTTCGAGTCGGTCGTTTTGCACAATATTGCAGATATTCGCCGGACACGAGCGCTAATGAACCTCGCCGAGCGGTACTGTTCGAAATCCGATTTCTCGATGAAGTCACTCGACCCTGTCGCCTGATGGGACCTTCAGAGAATGACATTCACCATCGACTTCCTCGATGACGGCCGGGTACTCGAATGGGCTGCGACGAGCGCTGGCGCCGTCGTGACCGAGCGAAACGATTACACACCTCGTTTCTACGTCGGCTCACGCTCACCGGCTGCCGATATCGACCTCACGTCGTTGCGCAGGCTGTACGAGCGGCATCCCGATGTCGTCGGAACGGAGTTCGTCGCTCGACGACCGGGTTTCCGTCGCCAGGACGAGCGTGTCCTCGCCGTTGAGGTTGACCACATCAGCCGAGTTACATCGCTTGCTCGCCAAACACGTCAAGTAGACGCATACCCAGTTGGAGATCTTGCGTGCTTCAATGTCGATTTCTCACGGGAGTTTCGCTACTGTTTGGAGACTGATCTCGATCCAACGCCAGCAACGGAGCTGTCGACGCTCCGGCTTAGCGTCCCAATGGCCGAGACGAGCAAGGACACATACACAGAGCTGGACGTGGCTGGCGAGTCCGTTACCGGCTCAATAGAAGATATTCTGACTGCCGTCCAGGCGGCGGTCGAGACACACGACCCGGATATTCTGGTCTGTTCGACCAGTGAGGTTATCCCGACGCTGTACGAGATGGCCGCGAACGGTGGCATCAGTGACTTTACATTGAGTCGGTGGCCCGAGGTCGACTATCAACAACTCGCGAGTCGCTCAACGTATTCAAGCTACGGCCGCGTTGGCCACTCTCCGGCCCGGTACAACGTACCCGGCCGGGCGATCATCGACGAATCAAACACGTTCTTCTACGGAGAAACGAACCTTGATGGCGTCCTTGACCTCGTTGCACGGTCAAAGAAGCCAGTGCAAGAACTCGCCTGGGCGTCAATCGGGAACGTCCTCACCGCCATCCAGATCTGTGAAGCCAATGATCGGGGCGTCCTCGTGCCGTGGAACTCCTGGCGACATGAGTTCTTCAAACCGATGGGGACGCTTCACGATGCCGACCGTGGCGGCTTCATTTTCGCACCCGAGGTCGGCCTCCACGAGAACGTTCACGAACTCGATTTTTCGAGCCTCTACCCGAACATCATCTGTACGCGCAATGTCTCGCCGGATGTTATCCGATGTGGCTGTCACAGCGACCGCGAGGACGTACCGGGCCTCGGCTATGCCATCTGTGACGACCGTGGCTACCTCGTCGAGGTGCTCCAGCCCATCATCGACGCTCGCGACGAAATCAAGGCCGAAATCCGTCGCGAACAGCAGTGCGAGGAGCCCAATAAAGACCGACTCCAGGAACTTGCGGGGCGATCAGATGCACTGAAGTGGATCCTTGTCGCCTGTTTTGGCTACCAGGGATTCAGCAACGCGAAGTTCGGACGCATTGAATGCCACGAGGCAATCAACGCATTCGCTCGTGAGATACTGCTGACTGCGAAACAACGGTTGGAGGCTGGTGGGTGGCGAGTGGTTCATGGTATCGTCGATTCGATCTGGGTCACACCGGATCCCGACGTTGCAGCTGATCAACGCGAGTGTCTCGACACGATTGCGACCGACATTTCAGAAACAACCGAGATTCGGCTTGAATACGAAGCTCAGTATGACTGGGTCGCCTTCGTCCCACAGCGTGAGAGTGACGCCGGCGCGCTGACGAAGTATTTCGGCAAGGTGGCTGGTAATGACGAGTTCAAAATCAGAGGCATCGAAGCCAGGCAGCGATCAACACCGCAGTTTATCGAGGATGTCCAGCGAGAGTGTCTCGAACGACTTGACGAAAGCCGCTCGCCGGATTCTGTCCTCCGTTGTCTCAGGGCGGCACTTGTGAGCCTTCATCGTGGCGACGTGGCAGTGGATCGACTCGTCGAACGGAATCGTGTCTCGAAACCACTCGACAAATACACACAGTACACACAGAACGTCGCAGCCCTCGAACGTGCTCACGACCAGGGTCTTGCCGTCCATCCAGGACAGGATGTCGAATACGTAGTTGTCGACGACCAGAAGTCTACACAAGAACGTGTCGCACTTTCCCACGAGGACGTTGAGATGTATGATCCATCGTACTATGAGACACAACTCATTCGAGCAGTCGAAAGTGTCCTTTCACCGCTTGGATGGGACCAAGCAGACATCCGAGAAGCACTGGCCGAGACACAGGAAACGGACCTCACACACTGGTTGTAGCTCCGCGTTGCAAACTGAATCGATCGCTTGAACTCAGTTTTTTCGCCCCCGAAGGGTGCGGGGCCACACACAGTGCCTCGCAGGTTTTCGAGATGGCTTCGAACACGACCTCGCGAGTGGAGTTCCCCTCCAGTGACACTCGCACCGATGAGATGCACAGTACGATCGAACAGTGGGCCGAAGAATTGGTCGACACCGTCGAAGCGGCGAAAGCAAGCGAACAGTTCCAGGCGTGGCTCGATGTCCAGAGTCGGTTCCACGACTATTCGTATCGGAATACATTGCTGATCGCACGCCAGTGTCCTGGGGCGACGAAGGTCGCTGGCTACCGGACGTGGCAAGACGAGTTCAACAGACAGGTTCAGGACGGCGAACAGGCCATCTGGATCTGGGCTCCGATCATCGCCAAGCAATGTCCAGAGTGTGGCAACTCCCCCAACTACCACGCTGACACTGACTGTGAGTACGACGAGACGCCACCCGAAGAGTGGTCGGAGGGACCTGTCGCGTTCAAACCTGTCCCAGTCTTCGATATCTCACAAACAGACGGTGAACCGTTACCAGAACTGGACACGGACGCCCGTGGAGACGCGACTGACCTCTTCCCTGCTGTCTTTGCTGCAGCTGAAACGCTCAGTGTGCAAGCCGAGGTCATCAACGCCGACGAGTGGGCACACGGGACTGCAAACGGGATCTGCCAAACGACGGCTCCAGACACGACACAGCCGATTGCAGAGATTCAGGTCAAAGATCGGGAAAACACAGCATCCGTTACTGCAGTCCTGATCCACGAGTACGCGCATGCGCTCCTGCACAGCGGCGTCAACGACAAACCCGAACGAGAGAAACGAGAGGTCGAAGCCGAAGCTGTTGCCTACGTCGTTGGTCGGTATTTTGGACTGGACATGAGCGGATCAGCCCTGTATCTCGCGGCCTGGGAGTCCGACGAACCAGACACGATTCTAGAGCGACTCGATCGAATCAGCACAACTGCGACAGAAATTATCGAAGCTATCGACCAGCCCCAGAGCATCGAATAATACTACTGCGATTGGTCTGTATTTCAATCCAGTGTGTCGCTTGAGTCCGAAATACACTCCTCGCAACCGATTACGGCCGATGTGGAGTTGGATTCGTCGTTCCCCACTACAGTTAACACTGTAAAATATTATGCCAGTAATACCTTCGGTGGAACCAGAGAATATATATGGATTACCCACGCTGGGTTTACTAATTATGTCCAGGGACTGTGGTGACAGGAGTGAGGGGGCCAATGAAGACTTACACACGGAGCAACAGGGCGGATTGCACGAAGTCCGGTATAATCCTGCTAGCAATCAAAGCCTGACCGTTGCAATCATACAGACAATCGCTACTTTAGAAGGGGAATCTATGGATAGCCTCCAGCAATCACCGTTACACGAGCGTATTGATATTGGTGCGGTTGAAACACTCCTGTTTGGTCCAGAGGGAAGCCTGAGAGGTCCAGAGACCCATACCGTCACGTTTCGGTACCGGAGCTACCAGATAACAGTCCGTGGTGATGGTTTGCTACAGGTGTCGGATACGAAGCCGGTTGCGCCGTAATCAAATCTGCACTGACTGAATTGGTGATTCTCGCTCAGGGCCACGTCCCTGGTAAGTCCTCAGCGTGGGTATCGAGGATGTCGAGCAGGGCTTCGATTTCCGCAAAGCGCTCGCCCTGTGCTACCTCGCCGGCGTCCCTGTCCCAGTCAATATACTCCAGTTCAGCCAGGCGTGGCAGATGATTGTGATAGAGGCCTGTTTCCGCAGTACGACTCACCTCAACACTACGGGGAAGAAAATCACTCACTGGCCTGGGTTCGCTCTCTCGCAATAAGATACAGATTAGCCGTTGCTGTCTATCAGATATCGCCCTGAGAACCGTATCCAGCTCTGATTCGGATTGGGCGTCAGACATATCTCTCCGATCCAGTCCTATTTTAGGATTAGAATGTGAGGATATAATGCTTTTGCCAGAACATATATATTAAAATCCGAGCTACAAGCAGGTCATTTTCCAGAATACAGCAACCGCAGAGCATTTTATCGGCCCCTGAAGGGTGCGGGGCCAGCCAGAGTTGGCCTCGGATTCACAGATGGCTTCCAGCGAGATCTACGAACGTGGCTTCGACGAATCGAGCGGTCGAACGATTGCAGCAGACACCTGCCCAGAGTGTGGTGGTTCCCTCGATACGGACGGTGGGGAAATCGCCTGTCGGGACTGTGCCGTTGTCATCGAGCGGTGTCGCCTCGATCGGCGTGGGCCGCGGATATTCACCGAGGACGACACCTCGAAAGCACGAACGGGCGCACCACTCACGGACACGAGACATGATCGAGGGCTCTCGACGGAAATCGGCCACAGGATCGACGGGAACGGCAACACACTCTCGGCAAAGAAACAGCGCCAGCTCAATCGCCTGCGTCGAGAACATTCAAGGGCCCAGTGGCGCTCGAAAGCCGAACGCAACCTCGCAACTGGCCTGAGCGAGATTGCACGAATCACGACCGACCTGGAGTTGGCAGACTCGCTTCAGGAACAGGCGAGTTCGCTGTTCCGGACTGCTCAGGAGAATGACCTCCTCGTGGGACGGTCAGTCGAATCCATCGCGGCTGCGAGCGTATACGCGACCTGCCGGCTGAACGAGGCGACACGAACGCTGAACGAAGTTGCAGCCGTCGCTTCGGTCAGCGGTGACCGCGTCGAAAACGGCTATCGAACGCTCAATGCCGAACTCGAACTGCCCGTTCCACCGCAGTCACCAGTCCCGTATCTCCCGTCAATCACCGCCGAATTTGACCTCCCGGCGCAGGTGGAACAAGAGGCTAGAGAGCTCGCGACCAGTGCTCACGAGAGTGGGGTCAGTAGTGGCACGCATCCAGCAGGGTTCGCTGGGGCCTGTCTCACGGTTGCAGCCACATCCATGGCGGATCCACCCACCCAACTGGCGATCGCCGACGCTGCAGACGTGTCGGCGGCGACAGTCCGGAGCCATCGTGACCGACTTACCCCGTTTCTCGCTGAAAACGAATGATCATTGCCTGGCTCCAACAACGCCTCTTGAATAGTGAGACAGTCCATCGTGAATGCCGGCGCTGTGGGACGACAGTGACCAGTGGGACTGAGACCTGTCCAAGTTGTGGCCACACCGAGATTGCCGTGTACGATCTCACATAACTGGACATCGCGCCGGCGATGAACGGCTCCGAACCCCCCGTTGAGCTGTCACCTACTGGTATCCCGGCCACTGACATGGGCATGTAGCCACCCGCGGGTGCGGCAACATTTTGATTTGCCGGTACTATCCCTGGTATGTCAAGTTTTATTTATATCTGCTCTGCGTACCTTATTGTCCATCGGCAAGGGAAAGTGGCTGGGAGACATGAATATTCACGGATATCAGTGGCACATGTTACTATATACCAATACAAATAGTTCCAAATGATACATATAATCCAGTAGTATATAATGAACTAGTGTGAATGTTTTTAGAATATCCCTGTTTTGTCCAGTTTGCATGGTCGACTTTACTCGACGACAGGTACTCTCACAGTCGGTGGCGGCTGCGCTTGGGGCCAGCGTCATCGGCGTGGCAAGTGGCGAAGAGGTCGACGAATCCGACACAGAGGGCGCGCCGAGCGTCAAGGGGGAACTCAAGCGGTTCTCCACGACGGCTTTCGGAGCCGAGGTAACGGGACCGTTCGTCTTCCAGGACGGATCGTTGCTGTACAGTCTGCAGCATCCCGAGGAAGCGAACCCGGACCCGTTCGGCACCGCTGGCATTGGTTATTTCAGTGGCTTCCAGTTCGAACTCGACGGGGACAACGACGACTTCGACGAACTCTCGACGCCACAGACCGAGGCCGAACAGCGCCGGGTCCGGTCGGGCAACGGAAACTACACGATCTTCGCCCACGGCCGGGACGAGATCAACGATGGCGAAGAACGTCTGGGTGTCACGCAGACGCCGGACGGCACCGACATCACACTGGACAATTTCAACGGGACACAGTACGGGGCTGCTGCGACGAATCCGGACTGCAACCAGTTCGTGTCGTCGAACGAGGATGGAACCGAGGGCTACCTGTTCACCAACTGGGAGAACAGTCCGGGTAACATCAGCCGAATCCCGCTGAGCCAGACGGAGGACGGCGAGTGGGAAGCCGACCTTGATGACGCAATCAACTTGGCGAACACGGAGCCGCTCCGCGAACTCGGCGGCACGCGGATCAACTGCTACGGCGATCTGAGCCCGTGGAACACGATGATCTCCTCAGAGGAGAACTACGCCCACCCGCGTGTGTCGCTAACCAGCCAAGTCGGCGATATCCTCGACGCCGGTACCGGGAAGGGAATTGCTGGCGCGGCGCAGTTCTGGAACCGACCCAATCCGAACGGGATTCAAAACGCCGTCGACAACTACTACGGCGACGAGTCCTGGGGTATCCAGGGGTACTGGGCGCTGACTGGTGTCGAGTTCCTGGCGTACTACTTGGGTGCCGAGCGGTCGGATCAGACTGACTACCTCAACACCACCGAGCCGATCACCGACGTGTACCCGAACCCATACCGCTACGGCTATCACGTCGACTTCCGCGAGCCGACGGCCGACCCGCCACAGCCGATCAAATACTACGTGATGGGGCGAGCTTCATGGGAAGCGCCGAACATCCAGGCCGACGAACAGACCGTCTACGGCTGTTCCGACGGCGACAGCAAGGGCATCTACAAGTTCGTCGCCGACGAGCCCATCCCGAGCTACGAGGATCCGATGGACGTGTCGGGCACGCTGTACGCGCCGAAGATCACGAACGCACAGGCGAACGCTTCCACAGTCGGGACACGCAAGTCCCCGGCACAGTACCCGCTCGATCTTGAATGGATACCGCTTGGCTCCGCGAGCAACGCGGAGATCGAAGAGTGGATCGCCGAGTACGACGACGTCACGCAGGCCGACTACCTCGAAACCCACGCGGAAACAGATTGGGAAGAGGACCTCGAAGCGGCCCTCGAAGAAGCAGATCAGGCCGTCATCGAGAACGGAAACCGGAACTACATCACGAACGAGGAAATCATCGAGTGGGCCGACCAGTACTACTCCGAAGGCCCCGACAACGTCGACGAGGAACTCCGCCGCGTTCCGTTCCTCGAAACCCGTGCCGCAGCGAAGGAGATCGGCGCGTCCATCGAGTTCAACAAGGCCGAGGGCGTCGACAGCAGGGATGGTGCTGGCCCGGGTGATCCGGTGTATTTCGGCATCTCCGAGTTTAATGATGACATGGCCAACGACACCGGCGACATCCAGATGGACCGGGTCGACGGCGGCATCGTCTACCGCGGCGAACTCGAAGATGACTACAACATCTCGACGCTCGAACCGGTCATCGTCGGCCCGGACTTCACCGACGAACCGGAGGACGCCGACGACGCGCTCCGGAACGTCGACAACGTCTACGTGATGGACGACGGCCGCGTGCTCTGCTGTGAGGACGGCTTCGGCGGCCCCGCCCGCTCCTACCCCAACGACGGCCTCTACGTCTACCAGCCCCCGGAATCCGAAGAAGATGGGGAGGAAACCGAGGACGGAGACGACGAGACCGTAGATGGCGGAGACGAGACAGAGAACGGAGACGGTGAGACTGAGGACGGAAACGACGAGACCGAAGACGGAAACGACGAGACCGAAGACGGAAACGACGAGACCGAAGACGGAAACGACGAGACCGAAGACGGAAACGACGAG